>Ga0209066_10000952_pt1 | contig 39940 bp, 32 predicted proteins | sample All_14_2_FD_187198 | JGI IMG/M metagenome (GOLD analysis project Ga0209066, IMG submission 187198) | Freshwater microbial communities in response to fracking from Pennsylvania, USA - Allegheny Zone_MetaG_DW_15 (SPAdes) (version 2) ... | reverse complement strand
TCATCCCCGCGTAGCACCCCGAGTCCAGCGTGTGCCGGATCGTCTCTTCGGTGTTGTGGTCCACATCGATGCGCCCGACCGTGAACCCCCCGGCCTTGATCAGGTCGAGGATGCGCAGCGTGCCGCGCAGCTTGTCCACGTGCGGCAGGTGCAGGATCACCGGCAGCTTGCGCGCCTCGGCCATCTCCAGCTGCCGCAGCAGCGCGTGCTCCTCGTTCGGCGTGATCGCGTTCAGGCCGATCTCCCCCATCGCCACGCACCGGGGGTGGTCCAGGTACGGCGCAAGCCCGTCGATCACCTCGTCCGCCAGCGCGCGGTCGTCCGCCTCTTTGGGGTTCATCGCGATCGCGCAGTAGTGGTCGATCCCGAACCTCGCCGCCCGCACCGTCTCGAACTCGAGAATCAGCCGGAAGTAATCGAAGAACGACCCGGCGTACCGGCGGTTGGTCCCCAGCCAGAACGAAGGTTCCACGCAGGCGCGGATGCCGGCCGCGTAAAGGGCCTGGTACTCGTCCGTCGTGCGCGACAGCATGTGGATGTGCGGCTCAATGATCGTCATGTGTACCTCTTCAAACAGAAACCCCGGACTACCGACCCTTTAAACGCCCCCAGTTAACCACGGGTTCACGCCCGCGTCAATAGTGACCGCGTAATGGCGCGCGCGCGTTCTGAATCAAGATCATGATTGCGGGCAAGATTGCGATTACGAGTCAACGGCCTCAGCCGAGCGGCCTTGCGCCCGCAGGACGGTCGCGGGGACGGTCCGGCCCGAGCTTTTGTGTTTCCAAAACCGGGGATTTATGGTTTGATTACGCACATGGATGTCAATGCGAAACGACTCACTGTCAACGCCGTCACCTTTGGGCGCGTGCCGTTTGTGGTTCTGTTCATGGCGCTGGCCGTCGCGCATGCGTATGCGCCGTCCGCGGCATGGCTGGCGGTGGCGGCCACGATGTCCTTGGCCGTCGCCGCACTGACGGACCTGTATGACGGCAAGCTGGCCCGTAAATGGAACGTGGTCAGCAAATTCGGGGCGATGGCCGACCCGCTGATGGACAAAGTGTTCTATCTGGTCGTGTTCCCGACGCTGCTTTGGCTCCTCGGGCGCCAGCCGGACGAGGCGGTTCACGCGCTGGTGATGCTGGTCTTCACGGTGCTCTACATCCTGCGCGACCAGTGGGTGACCTTCCTGCGTTCGGTGGGCTCGCTGTATGATGCCGACTGCCGTGCGAACTGGATGGGCAAATTCCGCACGGCGGCGAGCTTTCCGGCCGCTTGCGTCATCTACGTCTATGCCGCGCTGCACCCGTTCTTTCTGCCCCAAGCCCTGATCTATGTGATCGAAGCCCTGCTGATCGTCGTGAACGTCTGGTCGATCCTTGTCTATACCCGGCAGTATCTGCCCTACCTCAAGAAGGCCGTGAAGGATTAAGCCATTTTTGTGTTGCGCCAAACAGGGATGACCCGCTAACATACGTTACTATCCAAAGAAACAACCGGAGAGACCTTTTCATGAAACCCTTTTTATTCACGTTTTTTGCGGCGGGCGTTCTGATGGTGGCCGGGTGCGGCAAGAAAGAGCAGTCCGACGTCGTGACGCTGAATTACGCCAACTTTCCGCCCGCGTCGACTTTCCCCTGCGTGCAGATGGAGCACTGGAAACAAGAGGTCGAGCGGCGCACGGGCGGAACGCTCAAGATCAACACCTATCCGGGCGGAACGCTGCTCGGGGCCAAGGACATTTTCGACGGCGTGGTCGCGGGTACGGCGGACATCGGGAACTTCGCGATGAGCTATCAGCCGGGGCGCTTCCCCGTCTCCGAAGCCATGGACCTGCCGCATTTCTTCAAGGACGCCAAGACCTCCAGCGTGATCCTCGCGGAGTTGCTGGCGGCGCTCAAGCCCGCGGAATTCGCGCAGGTCAAAGTGCTGACCGTCTTCACCTGCCCGCCCGCCGTGGTGATGAGCGCGAAAGAGGTGAAGACCCTGGCCGACCTGAAGGGGATGCCCCTGCGCTCGTCGGGCACAGGCGCGGAGGTGATGAAGCGCCTCGGGGCCGCGCCGGTGGCGATGCCGCAGTCCGACGTTCCCGACGCGCTGCAGAAGGGCGTGGTCAAAGGCAACGTCTCCTCGGGCGAGGTGCTCAAAGACATGAACTACGCGGCCTATTGCCCCTTCGTCTACAAGACCGACCTGTGCGTGACCAGTTTCGCGGTGGTGATGAACAAAGCCAAGTATGACGCGCTGCCGTCGGAGGCGAAAAGCGTGCTGGACGGGCTCTACCGCGAACAGGCCGAGTGGACCGGCGCGTATGTGGACGGGCATGTGCAAGAGGCGCTCGCCTGGGCGAAAGAGAAGCATAACCTGACGGTCAACGAGCCGGCGGCGGAGGACCGCGCCGCGCTGCGCGCGACGGCTCAGCCGCTCATCGAGGACTACGTCGCCCGCGTGACGGCAAAAGGGATCGACGGCAAAGCGGTCATCGCGTTCATCAAGGGAAAGCTGCCGAGGTAAGCGCGCCGACGCCCGTCAGGTAGGGCCGCCTCCCCGAGGCCGCCGCGGACGGTTCGGGGAACCGTCCCTACCATAACACATGACTCAACGATTCGGTTATCACTATGCTTCTCAAACTGATCAACGTCGAAAAGAAATTGTGCTTTGCCGGCATGGCAATTTCCGGGACATTGCTCGTGGGGCTGGTGCTGCTCTCGGGGGTGAACGTCGCCTTCCGGTTGGCGGGGCACCCGATCAGCGCGAGCTATGAGCTGTCCGGCCTGTTCGGCGCGCTGATCGCCGCGCTGGCGCTGGCCGATACCCAGCGCAAGCGCGGGCATGTCGAGCTGGACCTTTTCACGCGCAATTATTCCGCCCAGACGCGGCGCCGGGTCGGCGCGTTCAACGTCTTCGCGGGCGCGGTGCTGATGTTGCTCTTGGGGTGTCAGCTCGCAAGCCGCGCGGGCGTGCTGTTGCGTGCGGGCGAAGTCTCGGAGACGCTCAAGCTTCCGTACCCTTGGCTCATGTATGGCGCGGTGGCCGGGCTCTTCCTGCTCTCGGCCTCGTTTCTGACGGACTTCGTGCTCTTGCTGCTGGGGCATACCCACGAGAGCGTCCGCACGAAAGCCTTGCAGCGTCATCTGACGGTGAACAGCATCCGCGGGGAGCTGGAGCCCGATGCCGTCGAAGACGGCAATGGGTGACGGGGCTGTAACAGGTTACGGGGGACACGTTACAGGCTGCTTGTTGCCGGTTGCCTGTTAGAGGTGCGCAAGAACAAGCAACCGGCAGAAGCGGCATATCGCATGGATCCGACAAGCATAGGGTTTTTGGGCATTGGCGTCATGTTGGCGCTCATTCTTTTTCTGGGGATGTCCCCCGGGCTGGCCATGCTGCTCGCCGGCTCTGGCGGCCTGCTGGCCCTGAACCCGCCACAAAGTCTGGCGGCCCTGATGGCCGGCACCACGGGCGCGGAGGTGTGGACCGTTTTCTCGAATTACGGGTTTACCGTCATTCCGCTCTTCGTGCTGTTGGGCGAGGTGATTTTTCACGCGGGGTACAGCGACCGGCTGTTCCGGGCGGCGCAGGCGTGGTTCGGCCACAAGCGCGGCGGGCTGGCGGTGACCACCATCTTGGCGTGCGCGGGCTTCTCGTCGATCTGCGGTTCCAACACCGCCACCGCGGCGACCATGAGTTCGGTCGCGCTCAAGCCCATGTCGCGTTACGGGTATCATCCCGAACTCAAATGCGGCAGTATCGCCGCGGGCTCCACCCTGGGCGCGATGATCCCGCCGAGCATCGTGCTGGTGGTGTTCGGCCTCTACACGGGGCAGAGCATCGGCAAGCTCTTCGCGGGCAGCATCCTGCCGGGGCTGACGCTGACGCTGGCTTTCGTGCTGACCGTGAAGGTGATCATCTGGCGCCACCCCGACTGGGCGCAGCCGGGCGTGCGCGGTTCGCGCAAGCGCCGCTTCGCGATGCTGCCGCAGGTCATCGACGTGGCCGTGCTTTTCGGGGTGATCATGACCGCGATGTTCTCCGGCGTGGTGACGCCGACGGAGGCCGCGGGGCTCGGCGCGCTGCTCGGGATTGTCGGCTGCGTCGTGCGGGGCAAACTGCCGTTGCCGGCTTTCTTGAAGGCGTCGGCCGCGACCTTGCGCATCACGTCCATGGTGTTTCTGATCTTGGCGGGCGCGACGGTTTTCGGACGCTTTCTGGTTCTGACGCGCCTGCCGTTCATGCTCACCGAGTGGGTGACGCAGATGCACATGGCGCCCTGCATGATCCTGTTTTTCATGATGGGGTGCTACCTGGTCGGCGGCTGCATCATGGACGCGCTGGCGTTCCTGCTGATCTCTCTGCCGCTCTTCGAGCCGCTGGTCACGCGGATGGGGTACGACCTGGTCTGGTTCGGCCAGGTCGTGTGCCTGGTCACGACGCTGGGGGCGATCACGCCGCCCGTCGGGGTCTCCTGTTTCGTGGTGGCCGGGATGAGCCCCGACGCCAACTCCGCGCAAGTGTTCCGCGGCTCGATGCGCTTCCTGCCGGCCTACGTGCTGGTGTTCGCGCTGTTGAACCTTTTCCCTCACGCGATGGTGGGCTGGCTCGCCGGCCTGGTACGCTAAGGCCGTCCGGGGGCGGCGGCGGCGGAATCTTTCATCGCCCACATGCGGCGTATGACCGGGTCGCCGGGCAGCCCGGACTTCAGGACCTCGGTCCGGATCTCGATCTGCCGCGCCGGCGCCGCCAAGGCATACTCCTCGTTCAGCCGCAACAGCGACGCCCGCAGCGCTTTCAACTCGGCGGCGAGCCATTCTTCCGCCGCTTTGTCCTTGATCTGGACCTCGCCGGTGGTGGTCAGGCGGGCAGCCATTCCGCCCGCGATGATCGCCTCCCGTCCGGCGGCCGCTTCCGCCTTGGTGACCATGACGCGGACAAGGGCGTCCCGTTTTTCCATCAGCCCTTTCAGGCGGGTCACCTGCTGCCCCAGCTGGTCGGCCAAGAGCCACTGATTGTCGGGCTGCTGGACGAACGCCATGAAGAGGTCGATCTTCTGAAACAGCTGCCGGGCTTGTCCGAGGACTGAGATAAAGGGGAGATCCGCGAGGGAGGCGGCGTCCACCGGCTCGGGCAGCGCGCTCAGATAGGTGTAGAACTCTTCGATCCCGAGCACCCGGTCGTATTCCCCCGACGGCTCCGTCCGACTGCGTTTTGGGAGGGCATGGTCGAGCGAATCACACGCCATCACGCGCTTCAGCGTCTCGATGCTCTGGAAAGGCTCCAGAAATCGGGGGATGTCGCCTTCTCGCCCGGCCCGTTTCTCGACCTCGCCAAACAGGACCGTAAGCTGGCCGGCTTTGACCTTGAGGTTGAGGCCGATCTTTTCGAGGGTTTGGCGGGCTTGCGAGACGCGCGGATCGAGCGCGCAGGCGTCCACGGAGGGCAGCTCCAGGGTGATGGACGCCGCCTTCTTGAACTCCATCCTCCGGACTTCTTGCGCGGTGTCGATCAGGCTGGAAAAACTTTGGGCCAGCGCTTTGACCGGTTCGGCCAGAATGGCGGCCCGCCGCTTCAGGACCGGCTCTTTGCTTGCGCAGGCCTGCTCCAAAACGCGGACGATCTCCGGGTAAGGCGGCTGCGGCTCTTTCAGCTGGTCCAGCGCCTGCTCCATCTGACGGCTCTCGTCCAGCAGGGCCTTCTGGCGCCCGTACACGGTGTTCAATTGCCCGGAAAGCCGGGTCAGGTAAGCCGGCAGAGCGTCTCCGGCTTTGGCGCTGTCGACCGCGCTCTTGACGGCAGCCTGGCTGTCCGACAGCTCGTCGAACCCGAAATCCTCCCGGCCCATAAGGGCCTCGGCCTGCAGCAGCGCGTCGAGCAAAACCTTGGCGCGCGTCGCACGCTCTTTTTCGAGGGTGGCCTTGGCGTTCCACTCCCAAGCCTCCCGCTTGCCGGCCTGCAACATGCCCAGCGACCGCGAGGCCGACACCCAGTCACCCTCCTCCAGCGCCGCTTGCGCGCCGCGCCAGGTCGCGAGCGTGTACTTCCACACGCCCAGCAGCCGGCGCAGTTCTTCGATGGCAACCTGATTGGAAGCGGCGCGGCGCGCGGTCACGGCTTTCTCGACTTCGCCGGTGGCATCGTCGAACGCTTCCTGGACAGCCAGGCGCCGGGCCCCTTTGAGAAACGCCTCCGACGAGGGTTTCAGCCGCTGATACGTCCAGTAGGCGCCCAGCCCGGCCAGAAGCGTAACCCCCAGAATCGCGATCCGCAGCCACGTTTGCTTGTTGGAATGCTTGACCGCCCCGTCGTGGAACTCGATTTCGAAATGGGAACAGGCGATCCGGTCGCCGTCCTTGAGCAGACGCTCTTTATCGTCGCGGAGCGGCATCCCGTTCACCGAGGTGCCGTTCTTGCTGCCCAAGTCGCGGATCCAGCAGCTCGCGTCTTCCTTGACGAGGATCTCCGCATGTCGCCGCGAGACCAGCATGTCCAGGAAAACGAGCGACGAGGTCGGGTCAGAGCCGATGGTGAAGACCGGCGGCGTCAGCGGTTTCTTTTGGCCGCGCCCCTTGCCTGACAAGACCAGCACCTCGGACACGCTTTTGCTGTCGCCGCCCCGGTCGGGCTCCACACACAGCAGGCAGTTGCCCACGCTGACCTTGTCTCCGACCGCCAATTTTTTCTTGTCGATCTTCTTGCCGTTGCAGAAGGTGCCGTTGGTGCTTTCGAGATCTTTGAGCCAGACGGCTTTCCCTTTCTTGAAAAGCGCGGCGTGCCGGGAACTGGCGACGTTGTCCTCTTTGGGCACCGGCCATGCGCAGGCATGGCTGCGGCCGATGACGAGTTCTCCCGAAATCGCGTCTGAGCCGGTCTCGTGGACGATGCGTCCGTTATGTTCCAATCGAATGAGCATGATTTCAGAGCTCCGTGTCCCATTTCCGGACGGTGTAATACCGTTGGTCTTCCAGATCCTTGAAAACCGCTTTTGTGAAGCGAGCGATTTCCAGCGCTTTCGGCAGATTGTTCTGCATGATCGCGGCATCGAACGCCAGTTGCTGGCTGTTGAACCAAAGGGCTTGGCGCTCATGCAGCCGGACAAGGAGGCGCAACGCTTCGGCTTCGGCCTCCCGGTTGCCCGTCTGCACGGTTTTGGTCAGGAGCCCCGACAGCGTCTTTTGCAGCTCGACCCAGGTGGCCGGGGCCATCCGGTTCAGATCCGCCTCGGCCTGTTTCAAGACGGCGCTTTCCGGAAGCTTGGGGATGTGAATGTCCGCGCACGGTTCCCAGAAGGCGTACTCCATGGCCTCCGAGACCCGCATGAATTTGGAGGAGAGGAGATCCTCCACGCGCACGCGCTCCGCCGCCGGGGCCTCGGCGCGGATGACGATCCGCCGGTACCCGTGGCGGATCACGCAGGCGACGCCGAACCACGAGCCGTTATTGTCCCGGTAGTAGGTCACCCGGATATACGGAAGGCCGTTCCGCAACCCGATGAACCCGGGCGTCGGCGAGGGCTTGTCGAAGCTCCACCGTTCGCCGCTGGCCGTCTGCTGCTGCATCCAGTCGTCCACAAAGGCCTCGCGGCTCAGGGAGGCGAACCGGGCGTGCTGCTCCTCTTGCAGGATCAGGCGCATGGGCACGTTCCGCTCACGCCCGATCCACCCTTCGAGCACCAGGCCGTCGGAGGTCGCCGTTTTTTTGAAGCGCTCCGGTCCCGGATAGCACAGGTCGTAGCCGTTTTGCGAGAGCCCTCCGCTCGGCGCGGGCTCAAAAAGGTCCAGATAATCGTCGTTTGCGTCTTTTGCCCATGTGATTTTCGGTTCGGGAGGGGGCGTCCGGGGACGGAACACCACGGCAAGAATCAGCAGCGGGATCAGAACGGCAAGACCGCGCGTGATCCGCCTTTTCTGGCGCTTCTGCTCGGTCAGACGCAGGTGTTCGATCTCCTCCGGCGACGCCGCGCGCGTCTGCATGGCGCGGGTCATCCCGTCGGCCGTGCCGCCGCCGTCCGTCCACTCTTGGGGAGGCAGCCCGACGGTCAGGTCCGAGTCGGGAAGGACGTTGTCGTCTCGTGTGGCGAACCCGCCGCCGGCCCCTGTGCGCGTGCCCGGTTCTGCGGGCCTGTCCGCCGCCCGCGGTTTGGCCACCGTTGCCGGGGCGCGCAAACCGCCGCCGGTCAGCTCGCCGTCGAAGCGCGTCCTGCCGGTGTCCGCAACTCCCGGTTCCGGCGTGCCGCGCGTGGGCGCAGACACCGAGGCCCGAGTCGGGTCCGCCGCCGCGTCCGCCGTCTCGAGAACGAGCAGGACCGTGCCTTTTCCGAGGGAGAGCCGCTGTCCCGGCCGCAGCGCCACGCGGCCCGCCGCCGGGGCGTCGTCCACGCGCGTGCCGAACTGGCTCAGATTCTCCAGTGTCGCCGCGCCCTTCGCCGCCGTGATCCGAGCGTGCAGCCCCGAAATGTCGGAGGCGCCCAGACGGAAGTTGGCGGAGCGCGACCGGCCGATCGTGCTGTCGCCGGGCGGCACTTCAAAAACCGCTCCGCACGGTTCTCCTTTTTCGACCTTCAAGCTGAACATGACGCTCATCCTCCACTGCGGCTGAAATATTCGCCCATGCCCGACTCCATGGCCCGGATGACGATCGGCGCGGCGATAATGATGAAAACAGAAGGCATGATGAACAGGGCGGTCGGTATCAGCATCAGCGAGGGTGCCCGCGCCGCCTGCCGCTCGGCCCGCTGGTAGCGCCGCCGCCGGATCTCCTCGGCCTGAATCTTGAGCGTCGCCGCGATGCTCGCGCCCATCTCGCTGCTCTGGATCACCGAGGTCACCAGCGACCGGAACTCGTCCAGTTGGATGCGGTCTGCCATCGCCTTCAGCGCTTCGATGCGCGACTTGCCCAACTCCACCTGCCGCAACGTCACGCCGAACTCTTCCCGCAAGGGCCCCTTCGGTCCGTCATTGACCAAGTTTCTGACCGCCGCGCCGAAGTCCTGCCCCGCCTCCATCGATACCGTGATCAGGTCAATCGCATACGGCATGCTCTTGGACATGTGGTCCTTGCGCTGCAGCGCACACCGGTTGACCCACGCCACCGGATAGTACCAGCCCAGCAGGGCGAACCCGACCCCGCCCAGAAGCGCGTAGGCCCAGTTCAGGCTGAGAATGAAGATCATGATGCAGACGATCGCGCCCAGGACCGCGCCCGCAAAGCCCTGCAGCCCGCGCACCTCGGCACCCTCCAGCGGCAGCGCGCCTGCGATCAGGTCGTTGCGGATGCGCTGCGCCTGAAGCGGGAACGCATGGTCCGCCCATGGTCCCGTCGCGCGCCCGAGCGTCGCGATTTCGTTGCTGAACACGCGGAAGACCAGCGGCTTGGCATTGACCAGCGTGGCATTTTCTTTGCGGATGACCGCTTGAATGCCGCTGACAAGGAAGAGAACCGACAAGAAAACCAGCATCTGAATGATGATCACGTCCATAGCACGACCCTCGCTTCTTTACACGTCAATCGTCACGATTTTGTTGATCACGAGGAAGCCGACGGTTTCCAGCACGGCCACGGCGCCGATCGCGCACCAGCCGATCTTCGTCTGGACCAGGGGCTGCATCAGCTCGCGGTCCAGGAGAAAGAGGATGAGGAAGGCCACCAGCGGCGCCGCAGCCATGGCGATGGCCTCGAAGCGCCCCTGTGCGGTCATGGTCAGCAGGCGGTCGCGGAAATCGGTCCGCTGGCGGATGGTGTCGGTGATCCGGTCCAGCACTTCGGCGAGGCTGCCGCCGGACTGCATGGTCAGCTTGATCGCCGTCACCAGCAGGCTCAGATCTTCGCTGGGCATCCGCTCGCAGAGCCGGTTCAGGCTCTCGGGAAGGTCCATGCCCAAGCGGTACTCGTGCAGCACCAGCAGCAGCTCCTCCGTCATCGGCCCCCCCATGTCCCGCGAGACGATCTCCAGGCTCTGCGGCAACGCCGAACCCGCCCGCAGGCCGTTGGCCAGCCCCAACGTGAGGTCCGTCAGCCGGGCGTCGAAGAGGCGCTGCCGCTTCTTGATGCGGCCCTGGATCCATTTGCTCGGAATGTGGAAGCAGAGGACTCCCGCCAGCAGACAGGCGCCGGACAACACATACGGGTTCATCACGTTGGAGGCGATCAGGATGGCGGCCACGACACCGCCGCCCAGCAGGGCCGCCGACCAGCACGACTGGGAAAGGCGCTCGGGCGTGGTGAACCGGTAAAGGGGCCCCAGTTGCTTGACCCCGTCGGCCTTGACGTATTTCCCGATCGACCGTTCCAGCCCGAGCTGCGCGAGGAGCGGCGTCACAATCCACACGCCCCAGGTCACTGCGGCAAACACAAGGGCCAGCACCAGGATGTCGGTCATCATAAACACTCCGTAAGGGATCAGGCTTTCGGAACAAAGACGCTCATGTCGAGCCGCAGGTCGCCCCGCTGCTTGAGCGCCTCGACAAACTGAGGAATGTTGCCGGTGGCCACCATCTGCCCCAACACCTTCCCTTCCGGGCTGAACCCCTTCTGCTCGAACATGAAGATGTCCTGAAGCAGGATGGTCGCGCCCTCGCGCCCGGTCACTTCCGAGATCGTCACGATCTTGCGGCTCCCGTCCGGCAGGCGGTTCTGCTGGACGATCAGGTTGATCGCCGAGGCAATCTGCTCGCGGATCGCCGCCGAGGGCAGCTCGAAACCGGCCATCATCACCATATTTTCCAAGCGCGCGAGCGCGTCGCGCGGGGTGTTGGCGTGCGCGGTCGTCAGGGAACCGTCGTGGCCCGTGTTCATGGCCTGGAGCATGTCCAGCGCCTCCGGCCCGCGGCACTCGCCGACGACGATCCGGTCGGGGCGCATGCGCAGGGCGTTGATGACCAGGTCGCGGATGGCCACCCGCCCGCGTCCTTCGATGTTGGCGGGCCGCGCCTCCAGCCGCACGATGTTGCGGTGGCTCAGCTTCAGCTCGGCCGAGTCCTCGATCGTCACCAGCCGCTCGTTGTGGGGGATGAACTGCGAGAGCACGTTCAGCAGGGTCGTCTTTCCCGAGCCCGTGCCGCCCGACACCACGATGTTCTGGCGCGCGCGGACCGCCTCTTCGAGAAAGAGCGCGATCTCGGGCGTCATGCTGCCGAAAGCGATCAGGTCCGCCGTCGTGAGCTTGCGCTTGGAGAACTTGCGGACCGTCACGGAGGAACCGTCCAGGGCCAAAGGCGGGATGATCGCGTTGACGCGCGACCCGTCCGGCAGGCGGGCGTCGACCATCGGGCTGGCCTCATCCACGTGCCGCCCCAGCGGCTCCACGATACGCTGGATGATGGTGATCAGGTGGCGGTCGTCAAAAAACTTCATCCCCGTCTCGTACAGCCGCCCTTTCCGCTCCACGAAGATGCGGGCGGGCCCGTTCACCATCACCTCGTCCACGGTCGGGTCGCGCAGCATCGGCGTGATCGGGCCGTAGCCGATCAGCTCGTCCAGCAGCGCCTGCCGGAAAAGATCGTTCGTCAAATCGCGCGGCAGCTCATGCCGCACCTCGCGCAGCACCTGGTCCAACGCCATCTCCAGCTTGGCCCGCATCTCGTCGTCTTGGATCTGCTTGGTGGCGATCTCGGGAAGGTTCAGCTTGAAAAGGACCTGCTCGTGGATCCGCTTCTTCATGGCCATCATCTCTTCCGAGTAGAGCGCGGCCAGCGCGGCCAGAGACGGGTCCATGCCGATCTCCGCTTCTTCCGCGGGTTTGCGGGCGGCGCCGCCGCCGTCCGCAGGTTGCTGCCCCGGCTGCTTCAGGGAGAAGACCAGCGAGAAGCCGCCGACCTCCAGCCGGTCGCCCTCTTTCAGCGCCGCGCTTTCGGAGAGTTTGGCCCCGTTCAGGAGCGTGCCGAAGGTGCTTCCCAGATCCGTCGCCCAGAAGACCCCGCTCCGGCACGTGACCGTCAGGTGCGAACGCGACACCTTGTTATCGTTGAGCACGATGCGGTTGTCGGGCGAGCGGCCGAGGGTGGTCACCTCGGCCGCGTCGAGCGTGACGGTCTGCGTCTTCTCCGGCCCGCCGGCGGCAGCGGTTATGGTGAAAAAAGGCATAAGGTTAGAAGAAGAAGAAACGGCGTTTCTGTTTTTCGCGGAGCCGCTGCTGCGTGGGTCTCGCGGACTCTTGCAGCGTCGGCGCGGTCTGGCCGGAGACCGGCGCCGTCTCCAGCGTCGCGCCGGCGATCCGCGGGCTCATCAGGATCAGCACCTTGCTGTCTTCTTTCAGGTTGTTCTTCTCGGAGAAGAACCACGAGATCGCGGGCACGCTGCGGAGGAACGGCACGCCTTCGGAGCTGGACTGCTCGATCAGGCTCTTCATGCCGGCCAACACCATGGTTTGTCCGATCGGGCAGTTGACGGTGGTCTCGATCCGGTTGCGCTTCAAGTCATAGTCGGCGCCGATCGGCACGGGGTAGCTGAGCTCGAGGTTCACGTCGAGCGAGGCGGTCTTGGCGTTCAGGAGACCGCCCTTGACTTTCATGATCAGGCCATAGTCGACATCCTCCAGCGAGGTCGCGTCGCGCGTGGCGACCCGCACTTTCAGCGTGCCGCCGCTGTGGTAGGTCCGCCACTCGGGCGAATCGTTCTTGAAGGTCATGTGTCCGGCGTTCTGGAACCGGCCCGGCCCGTTGCCGGCAAAAAATTTCAGCGCGCCCTGAAGGCCGCTGTTGATCGAGTAAGCGCCGCCCAACCCGGAGGACCGGTTGCCGAGATTTCCCTGGAAGCCCGCCGAGGTCGAATCGAGCACCAGCAGCCCGGCCTTGGCCAGGTTCACCCCGATCTGCCGCTCCTCGACATCGGTGACGCCGACGAAGACCGCCTCCATCTCGATCATGGTGGGGACGATCGTCAGGTCGATCAAGGCCTGAACGGCCCCCTGGTTCTGCGGCTGCGCGTCTTTTTTCTCGTCACTCTTCTTCACCACCAGCCAGTTCTGGGCCTCGATGATCTGCTGGATGCGGTCTTTGTCCTTCTGGCTGTAAACCTGCCCCGAGACGAAAATGGTGTTGCCCGAGAACTTGAGGCTGATCGATCCCGGCGCGGCGGACTCCGGCGGCGCGTCTGCGCCCAGCACCTTGACGCCCGCCTTCTCGAACGAGGACTTCAGCGACAGCATCACCTCCGGCGCCGGCTGGAACGAAACGAGGTTGACGACCGAGTCTTTGTAGATCGCCACCACTTTCTGCAGGTAGTTCCAGTGCTCGATGTTGCTGACCTCGCCCTTGATCAGGACGCGTCCGAGATTGATCGCGACATCCACCTCGGGAACCGAATCCAAATCGCGTTTGACCGCCGAGAGCACGGCGGTGATGTTCTCGATGACCGTCAGGGAGAACAGCGCGGACACATTTCCCTCGCCGGTCACCTGCAGGTCGGTCGTGCCCGCCCGCAGGCCCATGACGCGCAGTTGCTGCTGTCCGAGCGACTCGACTTTGGCGACCGACGGGTCCGCCATGCGGAAGCCCTGGACAGGGAATGCGATGTTCAGCACTTCCATCTTGCCGACCGACACCGACACCGGCTCCGCATCCGCCGCCCACACCGGACAACGGCCGGTCATGAGGACAAACGCCACGGCCGCCAAAGCGGCCATACTCTTCACCATCCGCTGGATCACCGATCCCTTCATACCCACCTCCTCTGCGTTGATCATTTGCCTGTGCCTGTACGCTTCGCCGCCCCGGCGCCATCAACCTGCCCCGGAATTTCCGGCAACTCCACCGCTTTCAACCCTTTCAACAATTTGTCGAAGGTGTCCGCATCCACCATGCCCGTGTCCATGCGGTTGATCGCCACCGCATCGCCGGAGCGGCGCAACGCGAGGGTCAGCTGCGCCTCCCGCTGCGCGGCGATCAGCACCTGCGCCTGCTGGGGCGGCAGCGCCAGAATCAGCTCGCCTGCGCCGGCCTCTCCGCCCGCCGTCTCGGTCGCGACATCGAGAACCCGCACCCGCGGGAAAAGCACCAGGGTCGCCTCCTTCGCCACCTCCTCGGGAGCCGCCGACAGGTCGGCCGAGGTCACGCGGCTTTTGATCTTGAACGTCCCGATCACGGCCACCTCATCGCCGGGCTGCACGATCCGCGCGATGCCGCCCGCCGGCACCGTGAGCGCGACCGCCCATTCGCCCTCGCCCACAATGTCGGACATGCTGCGCGAGAGGCCCACGTCAGAGAGCAGGACATAATCGCCTTGGGCGATCGACCGCAGCGCCTTCTGCCCCACCACCATTTCCGAGCGCGACCAGAAGATGGCCTGCGCCGGACGGGCCGAGACCGGAATCTTCTTTTCCATGACCGAATCGGCCGTCAGCACGTCGCCCGCCGCCACGTCGCGCGCCACCGCCACCACCGACGTGACTTTTTCCGACGCCTGCTTGCGAGACTGTAAAAGCCGTCCGACCGCCAGCACCGCCGCCAGCCCGAGGAGCACCGCCAGAATCAGGGGGATGAAATTCTTCATCGCTGTTTGCCGTTCCTTTCCTTTGTCCGCCTGGCGGCCTCAACGTCGGCCGCCTCCGGTTTCTTCACGCGCGCTAGGTTTCTCTGCCCCAGGCAAAGCCGCACGTTCCGACCTCTTTTTCCCACACCATCACCAGAATGCGCTGCCGGCCCCGGCTGCAGACCAACAGGGCTGAACGGCCCGCCAGCCGGCCCATCGCGATCGCCTTCTCCAGCCGCCAGCCGCGGCCCGCCAACGCTTGCCGGAACTCCCGGCTCGCGCCCTCGACCGTTCCCCGGAGCTCACCCGACTGCCGCCAGGTCTTTCCGGCCAGATCCTCGCTTTTCACCACCGCCAGCGGCGGCAAGGGAACCCCGGTCTCCGCCCCGCACGCGCGGCCCTCGGCGCACAGCCAGCCGGCGCACGCCAGCAACAGCGCCTTACTCATAGGGCCACTTCTCATCGGCAATCTCCTCCCACTTCTTCGCGACTTGGCCCGATTCTTTGCGCCCATACCTGTTGCGGATGTACCCCGGATCAAACTCCTCTTTGGTCCGCATCAGCACCACATGCCGCTGGTCCGCCATATCGCGCCCGAACATCGCCTGCGCCTGTTCCAGCGGCACCCCGGCCTCATAGAAAACCTGCCCGGCGTTGAACATCGACCGCGTCCATCCCGGCATCCGCATGCTCAGCCGGACCTGCCCGCTGACGGCGTGGCTCCAGTCGAAAACCTTTTCAACCTTGCCGTTGCCGGCCGAAGGTTTGTGGTATTGGCTGGGAGAACCGTTCGCATCCGCAAAGAAAGCCGCGTGGACCGTGCCCGCGTCGGTCTTTCCCTTGTCATCGTACCGCAGCCCGGTGTTCCAGGCGACGTACCGGTCTGCGATCACCAGCTGCTGCCGCGTGACCATCAGGTCGCCCAGCCACATGACGCCGCCGATGAAAATCATGAACAGCGGGATCGCGATCACCGTCTCCATCAGCACGGCACCGTTCCGTTGAGCCGCATCACGCTGTAGTCCTTGTCTGGTCACCCGTATTCCGTCCTGATTTTGGCCACGCCCATACAAAAGAACAACAGACCCACAATCATTGCTGTAAGCATATATCCGAACGCCGTTCATCCACAAGATCAAAAATGATGGAGTGGGCCGGAAACTTTCACTTGTGCCCTTTCAACGGTTTATTTAAAATCTGAATCTTCTTGTCTGTTCGTGATGTTAAAGCGTGTGTCGGGGGGAGATGAAGCCATGGAGTTGTCTTTGCTGATGAAGGCGTTCAACGTTTCCGGACGGCTGGTGACGATCAACCCCACCGGGAACGGGAACGTGAACGATACGTTTCTGGCCATTTTCCGCAACACGTTCGCCGAGGAACAAGTGATCCTGCAGCGGGTGAACCATCTGGTTTTCCCCAAGCCCGAGGCGATCATGCACAACCTGCGCTGCCTCACGGCGCATGTGCACCCGAAGCTGGAGTCCGAGGCCGACACCGCCGACCGCGTGTGGCAGATGCCGCGCATTGTGAAGACGCGCGACGGCAAGGATTTCTTCTTGGACGAGGCGGGCGAGGTCTGGCGCGTGATCACCAAGATCGCCTCGGCCACGGCCTTTGACGAAGCGCAGAACGCCGAGCACGCGGCCGAGTGCGGCGCCGTGCTCGGACATTTCCACTGGCTGGTCTCCGATCTCGACACGCAGACCATGATCGACCCCCTGCCGGGCTTCCACATCACCCCCGGCTATTTGGCCAAGTATGACGCGACGCTCGCCGACATGCCCCAGGCGCAGGAGCGCCTCACGGCGTCGATGGAAGCGCGGCGCATGGCGATGTTTATCGAAGAGCGGCGGGGCTTCGCGTCCACCCTGCAGCAGGCCTTGGACTCGGGCGAGCTGACGCGGCGCATGATGCACGGCGACCCCAAGGTCAACAACATCATGATCGACGACTTCACCGGAAAAGGCACGGCGATGATCGACCTCGACACCGTGAGCCCCGGACTGATCCACTACGATTTCGGCGACGCTCTGCGCTCGATCTGCAACCACGCGGGCGAGGACGAGCAGAACCTCAGCAAGGTGGTCTTCGACCTCGACCTCTGCGCGGCGTTCTGCAAGGGCTACATGGCGCACGCCCGCAGCTTCCTGACCGAGGCCGACCGGAAGTATCTGTACGACGCGATCCGGCTGATCACCTTCGAGCTGGGGCTGCGCTTCTTCCAGGACTACATCGCGGGCAGCGTCTACTTCAAGATCCGGCATCCCGAACAGAACCTGAACCGCGCGCGCGTCCAGTTCCGCCTGTGCGAGTCGATCGAGGCGCGCGAGCGCCCGATCCGCGACTTGCTGGCCGGGCTGTGAGAAAGCGTCACAGCGCGGCGTTGACCTTGGCGTTGCCTTCCACGACCTTTTTCTTCAGCTCGTCCTTGTAGGCGTGGAATTTCTTGCGCAGGTCGGCGTCGGCCGTGCCGAGGATCTGGACGGCGAGCAGGGCGGCGTTGACCGGGCCCGCGCTGCCGAGGGTGACGGTCGCCACGGGAATGCCCGCAGGCATCTGAAGCGTGGCGTAAAGCGCGTCGAGCCCGTTCAGCGCGCCGCCGGCCACGGGAATCCCGATCACCGGCAGAACCGTGTGCGCGGCCAGCACGCCGCCGAGGTGGGCCGCGCCGCCCGCCGCCGCGATGACGACCTTCAGCCCGCGCGCCTCCGCGCCGCCCGCATACTCGAACGCGAGGTCCGGCGTGCGGTGCGCGGAAATCACGCGCACCTCAAAGGCGACGCCGAAGGAGTTCAAGGTGTCCGCGGCCTTCTGCACGAGAGGCCAGTCCGAATCGCTTCCCATCACGATGCCGACGAGAGGTGTGGTCATAGAGGGCTCCTTGGAAGGTTGCAGGTTACACGTTGAGGGTTACCGGTTGAACGCGCGGTGGGCGATGTCGGTGCGGTAGTGCGCGCCTTCGAAGCGGATCTTGGCGACGGCCTCGTAGGCCTTGCCCACGGCGGCCTTCAGATCCGCGCCCAAGGCGGTGACCGCCAGAACGCGGCCGCCGGAGGTCACGACCTGGCCGTCTTTCAGGGCGGTCCCCGCATGGAAAACCGTCGCGCCGGAAACGCGCGAGGCTTCGTCGAGGCCGAAGATGGGAGTGCCTTTCCGGTAAGCGCCGGGGTATCCGCCCGCCGCCATGATCACGGTGGCGGCGGCTTCGGGGCGGACCTTCAGCAGCGTGTCGTTCAGCGTGCCGTCGATGCAGGCCTGCAGGGCCGGGATCAGGTCGCCCGCGATGCGCGGCAGCACGGCTTCGGTTTCGGGATCGCCGAAGCGCGCGTTGAACTCCAGCACGCTGAGGCCGCGCGGGCCGATCATCAGCCCGGCGTACAGCACGCCTTTGTAGACGATGCCGCGCCGCTTGAGCTCGCGCACCACCGGCAGGATCACGGTGTCGAGGATGACGGGCAACAGCTCGGGGGTGACGACCGGTGCCGGCGTATAGGCGCCCATGCCGCCGGTGTTCGGTCCCTCGTCGCGGTCGAAAACGCGTTTGTGGTCCTGCGACGCAGGCAGGAGCACGGCCCGCTCGCCGTCCACCAGCGCGAGGATCGAGGCCTCCTCGCCTTCCAGGAACTCTTCGATCAGCACCTGCGCGCCGGCCTTGCCGAAGACGGCGTCGACGAGCATGGAGCGGATGGCCGCCGCCGCCTCTTCGCGCGACGCGGCGATGATGACGCCTTTCCCGGCGGCCAAGCCGTCGGCTTTAATGACGACCGGCAGCGAGAACCGGTCGAGCGCCGCAAGGGCGGCGTCGGCGCGCTCGAACGACTCCGACCGGGCGGTGGGCACGCCGGCGGCGGTCATCACCTCTTTCGAGAACAGCTTGCTGCCCTCCATCCGGGCGGCGGCCTGGCAGGGTCCGAAAACCCGCAGCCCTTCCGCGGTGAAGGCGTCCGTGATCCCGAGGCACAGCGGCACTTCCGGCCCCACGACCGTCAGGTCGGGGCGGTGCGTCTTGGCCCATGCGAGCAAGGCGGGCACGTCTTCGGCCGAGAGCGGCAGGTTGGTGGCGAGCGCCGCGGTTCCGGCGTTGCCGGGCGCGCAAAACAGAGCGGGGCGGCAGGAGTCCTGGGCCAAACGCCATACGAGGGCGTGCTCCCGTCCGCCTCCGCCGACTACAAGAATGTTCATGGGCGATAAGATACGGGAAGCGGGCCGCAGTTTTCAAGGACATTCAGCGGGGCCGAGCACTTCCGCGTAGACGGCGAGCGTGGCCTCCACCATCGCCTCCAAAGAGAACCGCGCCAGCGCGTCTTCGCGCAGGCCTTCGGGCCGCGCCTGCTCCGCCGCCACGAGCCGGTCCGCCAGCTGCGCGGCGTCGCCCGGCTCCACCAGCCAGCCGTTCACGCCCTCGCGCACGATGTCCAGCGCCCCGCCGAACCGCGTCGCGATGACGGGGCATCCCATCGCCAGAGCCTCGGCCATCGTGCGGCCGAAGGCTTCCGGCTTGGTGTGGTTGCCGGAGACGAGGACATCGCCGCACGCGTAGACCTCGGCCATGCGGCTCTGGCTGCCCGCGAAGACCACATGCTCCTGCAGGCCGAGCGTCGCGACGCTTTGCCGCAGCTCCTGCGCATAGGCGGCGCGCGCCGCCTCCGCGCCGCCCACGATCACCGTTTTGATCCTGGGCAGCCGCGCGCGGGCCAGCGCGGTGGCCTGGAGCAGCACGTCGAAGCCCTTGAGCGGCGTGAGCCGCCCGACGCCCAGCGCGACAAACCGGCCCTCCAGCTGATGCCGCGCGCGGAACGCCGCCACGAACGCCGCGTCCACCCGCGCGGGGTCGAACAGGTTCGGGTCGACGCCTCGCGGGATGACCCGGATCTTCGCGTCCGGCGTGCCGTAGCTCGCGCGGATGTAAGCCGCCACGGCGGAGCTGGGACAGATCACCCGCGCGCCGGCCGTCATGATCCGGCTGTAGGCGCTCACGCTGTTGAGGCCGTGGACCGTGGAGACGCACGGCAGCCCCAGCCGCCGGTTCGCGACGGTGAAGAGCCAGCCCGGCACGCGGCTGCGGAAATGCACCAGGTCGGGCTTCACCTCGGCCAGAAGCCGCCGCAAGGCGCGCGCGCGCGGCAGCGCGGTCAGCGGGTTCTTGGACTTCACGTCCAGCGTGAGGTGCCGCCCGCCGTCCCGTCCGACCGCCTCCGCCAGCCTGCCGCCGGAGGAGATCACCGTGCTGCGGACCCCGCGCCGGACGAACTCGCGGTTGAGCTCCACCGTGCCGCGTTCGACACCGCCCTCATCGAGCGCCGGAAGTATTTGAACGATGTGCATGGGGAAAAAGAATCGGGGCACGTGCGGCGTGCTTGGGCCTCTCTATCGACACAGGCGTCAGTCGGCGGAGGCGGCGAGTTGGGGGGACGGGGCGGAGAGCAGAGGCTGAGGGTTGCAGCCTTCGACGACGATGGCGACGGGAAGGGCGGGGCACTGGCTCTCGCAGGCGCCGCAACCGCGGCATTTCTTTTCGTCGACCACGGGGCACAGCACCCCTTTCTGCTCGACCTCGACAATGGCCTGATAAGGGCAGTATTCTTGGCAGACCACGCAGTATTCGCCCTTCTCCCAGGCGATGCAGGTTTTCTTGTCCACGCGCGCGAGGCCGATGGCGACCTGCTGTTTCTCCGCTTTCTTCATGAACCGGATGGCGCCTGAGGGACAGACCTGGGTGCAGGCGGTGCAGTCTTGGAAGCAGAAAGATTCCTGTTCGGCGTTCCGGCTGCGGAACGCGAGCACCGGGGTGAAGAGCCCGTCGACGCCCGACGCGCCGAGGTCGGGCACGATCAGTCCGTAAGGGCAGGCTTTCATGCAGTTGCCGCAGCGGGAGCAGAGGGCGTTGAAGGCCGTGCCCGCCGCGCCGGGCGGGCGGATGAAGGCGGCGGTCCGGGCGGCGGCGGTCTTGATCCTCCCGTAGGCGAGGCCGGCCGCGCCGCCGAGTGCGAAGCCGAGAAACACGCGGCGTCCGACCTGGACGTTCTCGGCGAGGCCGGCGGGCTTCACGGCGGCGACGCGGGGCGGCCTGAAGCGGTTCGCGAGCTGGGCCAGCAGCTCCTCCAGCCCGCCGAGCGGGCAGAGGCGGTGGCACCAGATGTTGGGGGCGAGCAGGCTGGCCAGCACGATCAGGACAAAGCCCAAGGCCGTTCCGCCGGAGGCCCATGTGAGCGGTTCGCGCCAAGCCGCGAAGAACCCGTTGAAGAGGCAAAGAGGGTCGGTCCAGAGGAAGAGCGGGTAACCGGCGAAGGCGCTGGCGACGATGACAAGCGCGAGCCCTTTCCCGATGAAGGGGATTTTGCGGACGAGGCCCGCGTTGCGCGTGTTCAGGCGGCCGACGGTCTCGGCCACAAAACCCATGGGGCAGAGCCGCCAGCAGAAAAAGCGCCCTTTGAAAAGGGGCAGGATCAGCAGCGGCAGGGCGAGGGGCGTGAGCATGCCGAAGGTCACGGTCGCCACGGCGCCCCCGAGATTGAGCAGCGGGCTGAGCCCCGGCAACAGCACGCGCCAAGGCTGCCACGCCTCGGGCACGAGGCCGAGGGCGAGCAGCGCGAAAGCGGCCAAGAGGATCAACCGGATCAAGTTGCGGCGTGTGAACATGACGGCGTTCCGTTAGGCTTCTACGCGCTCGACCCTGATTCTCTTCAAGTCGCCGCACCCGACGCCCATTTCGTGGGCGAGTTTGATATAACCGATGTCGAACGGCTCCTTTTTGAAGAGCGTGGCGGCGTAGGCGTCGGCGGCCACCGGATCGGTGCTGAGGATGAGCTCTTCCGGGTGCGCCAAGTCGCCGGGCCCCTGCGGGCCTTTGGTCAGCATGATGCGCGTGGCGTCGATGATGACGAGCTTGGGCTTGATAAAGGTGCTGCAGTCGGCGATGCACTGGTGCAGGCCATCGCGGTGCCAGCCGCGGCGGTCCTCGTTGGAGACCGAGCCCATCCAGTTCTTCATCGAGAGCGTGAGGGTCGCGCCGCTGTGGTGCTTGGCCACCGGCATGTTGATGAGGCAGTCGCAGTCGATAAGCTCTTTCGGGATGCTGGCCGACTTGACGATCTTGCCTTTGGGGATATCGACTTTCCGGTAGTCCTCCTTGGCGGGGCGGTAGAGGCGGCCTCGGGTGCCTTTCAGCGCGGCCTCGACGCCGCTGACCTTGAAGGTCGACTTCTCGGGATGGCAGGTGTTTTCGGGGAGGCTGATTTTTGCCGCGCCTTTCGCCTGGGCGGCGAGGACGCAGGCCCTCACGAGGTCCGGGTGCGTGTTGCCGCCCTGTGCGGGCTCCGAATTCCAGGCGACGTTGGGTTTGATGACCACGCTCATGCCGGGCTTGATGAAAACGTCCCAGCCGCCGAGTTTGGCGACGCCGGCCTCGAGCATCTTGGGGATGTCCTTGCCATGAACGACGACCACGGTGGCGGCCGGCGCGGCAACGGCCTCTTGGGCGGTGAGCCGGGACGCGGGAAGGGCCGATACGGCGGCTGCGGAAGCGCTGGTTTTCAAGAAGGAGCGTCGTTTCACGTTTTTCATAGAAACCTCACTTTTAAAACATCCTTTATATCAAACCCGTTTCCCCGCCGCAAATCAATATGCAAGCCCGCCGAACAGCGAACGCTGGCCTCTGAAGCTATCGGAGTGGAGGCGGCAACACGCTGACGATCAGGAACGCGAAAGAGGGAGCTGAAGCGGTTCAAGAAGCTGGAGGGCGGGGATTAATAGGTGACGGCGCGTTGGAGCGCAGAGACCTTGTCGGGGCGCACGGGAATCGCGACGCGGAGCGTGTCCCACGCAAGCGAAAGGCGTCCGTCGGCAAGCGTGTGGGCGACCTGCGGCGGCACGGCTTCGGCGGTGGCCATGCGGAGCGCGAACCCGATGGCGGCGGCGGAGAGCCGGTTCAGGTCAAACTCGCGCTCGGCGCCCGAGTAGAGCACGAGGTCGAGCCAGGCCTTGCCCTTTTCCCGCCCGCCGGCCCACGCCGGGGTAAGATCGCCGAACACGCAGACCGGCACGGCGATGGCGACGGAGAGGTCGCCGAAACGCAGGGCCGCTGCCGCGCCGGGCGCTGCGGGAAGAGGCAGCTCACACGCCGCGGCGCTGCCGCCGAACTCGAAGCGCAGGCGCAGCTCCTTGGCGCGGAAACGCCCGTTCTTGATGCGGTCGATGTGGAGGTGGGTGTTGCCGCCGTCGGTGCCGAAATTGACGGCGGCCAGCAGGTCACCGCGCTGCTGCGCGGTGAAGAGCTGGGCATCCGCGAAGTCGTACGCGTCCCGCAAGAAGCGGACCTGGAGATAAGCCGGCTCCTGCGGCGTGCCCCAGTAAGCCACGATGCCGCGGCGTTGGTTCCAGAACTCGCCGCGGCTGGCGCTGCCGAGCGTGAAGGCGGGCTCCAGCCAGGTGGTCCCGACAATCGGCACCTCCGCCTTCAGATAGGTCTTCACCACGTCGCGCGGCGCGTCGAGGCGCTGGAAATAGGGGAGCAGTTCCGGCGGGCAGGGCAACGGCAGACGCTGCTCGGAGATGTCGGGCTCATCGACGCCCCAGTCGAGCGTGCCGCCGGAGGCGCGCTGGAGAGCGCCGAGCGTGGCCGATCTGAGCAGCGTGCTGTAGCAGCGGCTATGGGGCCCGGCCCACTGGCGCGAAGGCGCGTGAAAGTGGCGGGCGATGTCTTCCCACACCAGGCGGTACAGCTCGTTGATCAGGGGATGCGCCGCAGGGTCTTGGACATGCAGGCGCATGCGTCCGAGCTCTTCGAGGGCGACCATGGAATAGGTCGGGCTGTTGTACTCGGTAAAGGAGCCTTGCTCCAGCGTGTAGTCATAGAAGCGGCGCAGGCGCTTCAAGGCGTATGCCTTGAGGTCCTCCACCCCGTAAAGTTCGGCGGCCACACAGGTGACGTAGGTGCCCATGAGCGCGATGTTGGTATAGCCGGGCCCGACGTCGCGCCGCTCGATCGAGCGGGCCGCGTGGAGAATCGCGCCGTCGATCCTTCTGGCGAGTTCCGGAGTCAGGCGATGGCGGTGGTCGCGTGCGACTTGGAGCAGCTGCGTGCCGCAGAAATCGGCCCAGTTCCAATCGGGCGGGGACATCTTGGCCAGCGGCTCTTCGAGAAACCACGACCAGATGCCATAGGTTTTGCTGGCCGGATCGGTATCCTGCAGCGCGATCACGGTCTCAAGTATGTCGCAGGCCCGCCGGCGCAGCGTCTCGTCGCCGGTGTCCAGCAGGGCGACCGCATAGCCGAGGGCCGCGCGGGTGCTGTGGACGGTGCCGCCCTTGAGCGTGGTGTGGTAACCGGGCGAGGAGAAGGGGGCGCGCAGCATTTTGGCCGCGGGGTCATAGTTGGCGTGCATCGGGGCGAGGGCACGATCGAGCCGGGCTTTCTGCACGTCACTCAGGACCCAGCCAGCCGCACGCGCCTGAGGTGCTGCCGCCACGCCCGCCGCAGTCTGAGCCTGGCCCGGAGCCGGTGCGGAAAGTGAGAGGGTTCCGGCTGCGGCCGCCGCGAGGCTCGCACGAGAGAAGAAACGTGTCATTTGATTCCCCTTGAAAATGCGCATGCCCTGTTTTGTGAAGCGTACCTTATCAGGTTTCCCAATCCAGTTCAATTCACGGAACGTGCGCAGCACGACTCCAGGGTCAGGCGAACACGGGCACGGCGCGCGGAGGACTGGAAAGGAGTGCTGTCTGGATTGAACACGAAGCCCGCTCCTGATACGATACGGGCTTAATCCTTGGGCGGTTCGAGGCTGTGGCGGAACTCGGAGGGGGGAAAGGGACATGGCTTTCCGAATGAAAAGAGCGGCTTGGCTTCGTGGCGCATTGTTATTCCTTCTGTCCGGACAGGGGGCGTCCGGCGGCGAGGTCACGATCCGGATCATGCCGCAGACGGCGGACACGCGCGGCGGCGTGTTCCGGCTCGGTCTGCGGGCCGGCCTTGGAGAATCAACGGAAAAGCTGTTGCGGGCCGAATGCCTGACCGCCCCGGCGACCGCGACCGGCGCGACGGTGAGCGTGACACAGACGCCGGAGCCCGATACGGGACGGGTGTCCTACACGGTCGCGAACGAAGGCACCAAACCGGATGGGGTGACCCTGACGACGGCACCTCTGCGCAAAGGCGTCGGCCACACGCTGCGCGTAACCTGCCGCCCCGGGAAGGGGTCCGGGGTGCTGCGTTTCGGGTTCATCCCGGTTGACGGGAAGCCGGACGAAGCCACAGGCAAGCGCGTGAAGGTGAGGGGCGGTGACGAGCCGCGCGAGGTCGCGCTGAACGTCACCCCGCACCGCGACGGCTCCTTCGCTTGCGCATTCCACATCGAACCCGGTTGTGTCATGACCTTCTCTGGCTTTTCCCTGTTGCCGGATGACGCGCTGGAGGGCTGGGACAGCCAAACGGTCGAGGCTCTCAGGCTGACCGGGGCGGGCGTTCTGCGCTGGTCGGCGCAGGGGCCGGAAGGCGCACCCCCCTATAACTGGTACGACGGCGTGGGGCCCCGTGCCGCGCGGGCGGCCAAAGGCAACGGCTTCGGAACCGCCGAGGCTTCGCGCGTGTGCCGCCTGATCGGCGCAGAGCCGGTGTTTCAGGTGCCGGTGTTTCGGCAGACCGAAGCCGATGGCCGTTTTCCCGACCTGACCACGGCGGCAACCCTGGCGGCGGATTGGGTGGCCTACTGCAACGCGACGGGCGGGCATCCGCTGGCCCTGCTGCGAACGCGGCACGGACTCGCCGAGCCCATGGATGTCAAACGCTGGGAACTCGTTCCCGTCGGCGGCAGGCAGCAGGATGCCGCCGGACTGCACGACGCGCGTCAGGCCTGCGCGGCGGCCATGAAGCGAGAAGCCCCGTCCATCGCGGTGGAGGAGTCGGCAGACGCGCCGGGCACGCCAGACGCCTACGTGGCGCGGGTGTTGGCGCGGCTGGCGGCCGGCGCGGAGGAGGATCGCGCCTACTTCTACGCCTGGTATGACGCGTTAGGCAAAATCGGCGTGGAGCTGAGACGCGCGAGAGAGGGAGCTGCGCGCGAGAGGACCGGCACGCCGTTTGAGGTCGGAACGGTTCTGCAGCGCGGGCTCTATGCCAAGCACAGGCTGAGCGGCGCGGGGTGGCTGATGTCGCTTGTCAACCGCTTCCCCACAACCGGCGCGCTCGCGGCCGAGGGAGGGACGCCGGGAGAAAAAACAGAGGCGTTTTGGGTGCAGGCGGCGTGGAGCGAAGACGCTTCCGCCCTCGTTGTGTTCGTCTACAACGCAGGGACCGAACCGCAGAAGGTCCGGCTCGACCTGACCGCGCTGAAACGGCGCTTCGCTTTCTATGCGTCCGAGCAGGTGGCCGCGGACATCACGGCGCGGAGGACATCGCCCACGGTTCCGGTCCTGCGCAGACAGAAGGCCGGTTCGGCCATGACGCAGGTGGTTCTGTGCGAGGCGGCCCCCTCCTCTCTCACCCGGGTTCTCGTGAGAGAATAGACCGGTCGGACAAAGCGGAGAGCCCCGGCTTGCGCCGGGGCTCTCCGTTCGCCGGTCACCCGGCCATCTCCGTGCGGCAGCGCGTTCAAGCCGCGCCGCCGCACCGGGGAAAGGTTTTACACCAGACCCTGCTCGAGCATCGCGGTGGCTACCTTCATGAAGCCGGCGATGTTCGCGCCGGCCACATAATTGCCCTTGTTCCCGAACTCTTCGGCGCGGTCCCAGCACTGGTTGTGGATGTCGACCATGATCATGTGCAGGCGGTTCTCGACCTCTTCTCTCGTCCACGAGAAGCGCATCGAGTTCTGGCTCATCTCCAAGCCGGAGGTGGCCACGCCGCCGGCATTGGAGGCCTTGCCCGGCGCGTACATGATCTTCGCGGCCAAGAACTTCTCAACGGCTTCCGGCGTGCTCGGCATGTTCGCGCCCTCGGCGACCAGCGTGCACCCGTTCTTGAGCAGCGTCGCGGCATCGTTCCCGCTGATCTCGTTCTGCGTGGCGGAGGGGAAGGCGCAATCGCACTTCACGCCCCACGGATTCTTGCCGTCGAAGTACTGGCAGCCGAACTTGTCCGCATACTCCTTGATGCGGCCGCGCTTGACGTTCTTCAGATCCATCGCGAAGGCCAGCTTCTCGGCGGTGATCCCGTCCTTGTCATAGATGGTGCCGGTCGAATCCGAAAGGGTGACGCATTTGGCGCCGAGCTGGTTCAGCTTCTCGACCGTGTACTGCGCCACATTGCCGGAGCCGGAAACCGCGCACACCTTGCCCGCGAACGACTCGCCGCGGCGCTTGAGCATCTCTTCGGCGAAGAAGACGCACCCGTAGCCGGTGGCTTCCGGACGGATCAGCGAACCGCCCCACGTGCGCCCCTTGCCGGTCAGCACGCCGGTGAACTCGTTGCGCAGGCGCTTGTACTCGCCGAACATGTAGCCGATCTCGCGGCCGCCCACGCCGATGTCGCCCGCCGGCACATCCGTGTCAGGGCCGATATGGCGGAAGAGCTCTTTCATGAACGACTGGCAGAAGCGCATCACCTCGCGGTCCGATTTGCCCTTGGGGTCGAAATCCGAACCGCCCTTGCCGCCACCCATGGGCAGGGTGGTGAGCGCATTCTTGAAAACCTGCTCAAACCCGAGGAACTTCAGGATGCTCTGGTTGACCGAAGGATGAAAACGCAGACCGCCTTTATATGGGCCGATCGCGCTGCTGAACTCGATGCGGAAACCGCGGTTCACGTGGAAGACCCCTTTGTCATCTTCCCACGGCACGCGGAAAACGATCATTCTCTCGGGCTCGACGATCCGGTCAAGGATGCGCTCTTTCTCCAGTGCCGGCCGGGCGGACACCACAGGTTCGAGCGACTCCAAGACTTCCTGAACGGCTTGCAGGAATTCGGGCTCGTTCGAGTTGCGCTTGCGAACGTTTTCGAGGACATGTTTCACGTAGCTCATTTTAGTTCTCCAATCTTGTCCGACGGTCCTCACATACCCTGGAGGATGTCATAAAGTCTTTGTTAACTAGCAATTGATATGCCAGCCACAATTAATCGATAAATATTGAGCTTTACTATCGGTATCCTTACTTTTTTTGAATGTCTATTATGATGGTCGAAAATCATTAATGTCTCAAACGTGTGTTTTTACAACATAATTGTAACGGCCATCCGGATGTGTCCGCGCCGTTTTCCGCACGCTTTTTCTTGCCAACCGGCGGGGGACGTGTTTAACTTTGAACGAATAACCAATGGGTGGGTTAAGGGGAGGCACGACGATGCAGATGACGCCGATGTATTGGCTTTACGCGGGAGTTGCCTTGATTATCCTCGAGGTGATGACGCCGGGGTTGGTGTCGCTTTTCTTTGGTTTGGCCGCACTGACCGTGGCGCTCATCGTCTGGCTCGTGCCGCTCGGGCAAGCGTGGCAGTGGATCTTTTTTTCGGTTTTTTCAATCCTCTACGTCCTTATTTTGCGAAAAAGCATGAGAAAGGTCTTCAGCGGCGACCGGGAGGTGTCGGACAACCCGAGTGACGATTTCAGCGGCAAGCTGGCGATCGTGGTCGAGGCGGTCGCTCCGAACAAGCCCGGCCGCGTGGAATTCTGCGGGACGACCTGGACGGCGGAGTCTGAAACCGCGTTTCCGGCGGGGACGTCTGTGCGCATCCTCAGCAAAAAGAACCTCACCCTGAAGGTCGAGGCGACCTGATTATTTCTAACGGAGTCCTGGCCGGCCAACCGCGCCGGACTTCCAAATCAACACAAGGAGCAAGAACATGGGACCCTATGTTGCGTTATTCATCGCGTTCGGCGTGGTCTACACCATCCTGAAGTGCGTGCGGATCGTTCCGCAGAAACAGGCGTTCATTGTGGAGCGGCTCGGCAAATATCACTGCACGCTGGACGCGGGACTGCACCTGCTGGTGCCGATCATTGACCGGGTCTCGTACAAACATACGCTCAAGGAGCAGGCCATCGACGTGCCGCCGCAGCAGTGCATCACGCGCGACAACATCACGGTTGAGGTGGACGGCATCCTCTACCTGCAGGTGATGGATCCGGCCAAAGCGTCGTACGGCATCGGCAACTATCTTTTCGCCACCACGCAGCTCGCGCAGACCACCATGCGCAGCGAGATGGGCAAGATCGAGCTGGACAAGAGTTTCGAGGAGCGCACGATCGTGAACATGGCCATCGTCGAGGCCGTGGACAAGGCCTCCGATCCGTGGGGTGTGAAGGTCACGCGTTACGAGATCAAGAACATCACGCCGCCGCAGAGCATCCGCGACGCGATGGAGAAGCAGATGCGCGCCGAGCGCGAGAAGCGCGCCTTGATCGCCGAATCGGAGGGCGATCGGCAGGCCAAGATCAACCGCGCCGAGGGCGACAAGCAGGAGGCGATCGCCAAATCCGAAGGCGAGAAACTGAAGCGCATCAACGAGGCGCAGGGCCGCGCGCAGGAGATTCTGCTGGTGGCCGAGGCGCAGGCCAACGGCATCCGCCAAGTGGCGTCTGCCGTCAGCAGCGAAGGCGGGCTCGCCGCAGTGAACGTGCAGCTCGGCCAGCAGTACCTGAACGAGTTCGGCAAGCTGGCCAAGGTCAACAACACGATGATCATCCCCGCCGACCTCGCGAACGTGGCCGGCATCCTCAAGGCCGCCACCTCGGTCATCAAAGAGGTTAAACCGTAATCAGGCGAACGTGACCTCTTGGCCGTGAAACAGGAAGTTGCCGCCGACGACGTACTGCATCGCCGTCGGGGAGAAACGGTCCTGCACCGTGATGTGGAGATGGCCGGCGAGAATGCCTTTCAGCAGGGCCTCCGTTTTGAGATACGCGATGAAGTCGCGCGTTGTCGGGTCAGTCTGCTGCGTCTTGAAATCGCCGCTGGCGTCGGGAATGGCGGCGGACTCGAACTTCTTCCCGGCCCGCGCCCAGAACTTGCGGCTGGCGCGCCAAATGCCATCGGTGTAGAACGGCACGTGCGTGCAGAGGATGATCGGCTGTCCCTTCTTCACCTCGGCCCTGAAGCGCTCCACCTGATCGGGGCAGACGTAGCCGTAGACGGAATCGAGCGTCACGAAGTTGACGCCGTTCACCACCCGCGAATGCAGGCGGAGGTCGAAGGGAAACACCTTGGCGAGCAGATCCGCGCTGCGCGCCTTGTACGCCTCCGTGTTCTCGCTCGGCTCCAGCCACATGTAGCGAGAGAACTCGTGGTTGCCCAGGGCACCCAGCATCCCGCCGCCGAAGTACCGCTTCACGAGATCGATGTTCGCCTCGCTCAGCCAGTCGATCAGGTCGCCCGTGTGAAGGACGAAGTCCACGTTGTCTTTGGCCCACGCGAGCGAGTCCCGCAGCGCCTCCTCCTGACGACCGCCAAACGTCTGCGTGCGGACCTCCCTCAGCTTTTGTTTCCGCTCGTCCTCGTGCGGATACGCCTCCGTGAAGTGCGTGTCCGAGATATGGAGGATCGAGAACGGCCGGGTCGCGCCCGCGTCGATGTGCGCGTAGGAGAGAACAAGGCGTTCGAACCGGCCGCGCTTCGGGAACAGCGCGGGGTCATCCGCGAGCGACGGCAGGCGGGAGGTGGCGACCAGCGCGCCCGTCGACAAGGCGGAACGGAGGAATTCACGGCGTTTCAGGGACCTGTTCATGGGCGTCTCCTTTTTCACATCATCACGTAGAAGAGCACGCAGATGAAGTGGCAGAAGGTGCCGGCCAGCACGAAGAGGTGCCAAACCGCATGGTGGAAGGGCATGAGCCGCCACAGGTAGAAGACCGTGCCGAGCGTGTAGAGCCCGCCGCCGACCAGCAGCCAGACCAGCCCCGCAACAGGCAGCGTGTCCATCAGCGGCTTGATCGCGAACACCACGATCCAGCCCATGCCGATGTAGGCGAGCGTCGAGACGACGCGCAGCCTGCCCGTGAAAAAGACCTTGAACACCACGCCCGCGGCGGCCAGCCCCCACACGATCCCAAAGACCGTCCATGCGATGGCCGGGTGCGCCGGCCTCAGCGCCACCAACGTGAAGGGCGTGTAGGAGCCGGCGATCAAGACGTAGATCGCCATGTGGTCGCACACCTCAAGCATCTGCTTGACGCGCCGGTGCGTCACGGCGTGGTAGACCGATGAGACGGTATAGAGCAGGATGATGCTGGCCCCGAAAACCGCCCCGCTGACCACCTTCCACGGCACCTGCGTGCCGCTCTGCGCACCGAAAACGACCAGCAGCGCCAGCATGGCCGCGCCCAGGTGACTCCCCACAGCGTGAATCGCGCTGTGTGAGATCTCCTCGGCGGGTGAAAAGTCGGTTTCGCGGCGCATGGCGTACCTCTCGGGTAGGGACGGTTCCCCGAGCCGTCCGCGGGTCTTGAGCGAAGCCTCGCGCGGACGCCCCGGGGAGGCGTCCCCTACCTTGCCAAATACGCGTTGATGGCGGCGGCCGCGCGACGGCCCTCGCCCATCGCAAGGATCACGGTGGCGGCACCGAGCACGATGTCGCCGCCCGCGTAGATGCCGTCGATCGAACTCTTGCCGTTTTCGTCCACGATGATGTTGCCGTACTTGTTGACTTGAAGCCCGGCCGTCGTCTGGCTGATCAGCGGGTTGGAGCCGTTGCCGATCGCCACGATCACGGTGTCGACCTCCATCAGGAACTCGCTGCCCGCGATCGGCACCGGGCTGCGGCGGCCCGAAGCGTCCGGCTCTCCGAGCTCGTAGCGCAGGCACTCCATCTGCGTCACGCAGTCGTTGGCGTCGCCGAGGATGCGGACCGCGTTCTGCAGCATGTGGAAGATCACGCCCTCCTCGCGCGCATGGGCGACCTCCTCGACGCGGGCGGGCATCTCCTTCTCGGTGCGGCGGTAGACCAGGTGGACCTCGTCCGCCCCGAGGCGCAAAGCCATGCGGGCCGCGTCCATGGCGACGTTGCCGCCGCCGAGCACCGCGACTTTTTTCGAGTTGTAGAGCGGCGTGTGGGCGTGCGCCGTATCGTAGGCCTTCATCAGGTTTGCGCGCGTCAGATACTCGTTCGCCGAGAAAACGCCCACGAGGTTTTCGCCCGGGATGTTCATGAACTTGGGCAGTCCCGCGCCCGTGCCGACGAAGACCGCGTTGAAGCCGTCTTGCTCGATGAGGTCCTTGAGCTTGCGCGTCCGGCCCACCACATAGTTGGTCTCCAGCTTAACGCCCATATCTTGGAGAATGTCGATCTCTTTCTGCACGATCGTCTTGGGCAGACGGAATTCCGGGATGCCGTAAATCAGCACGCCGCCGGGCTTGTGGAACGCCTCGTACATCGTCACGGCGTGCCCTTCGCGGCGCACGTCGGCCGCCACGGTGATGCTGGCGGGACCGCTGCCGATGACGGCGACCTTCTTGCCGGTCTCGGGCTTCACCTCGGGCACGGACTGCTTGCCGCTCTCGCGCTGGAGGTCGGACACATACCGCTCGACGCGGCCGATGGAGACCGCGAGGTCGACGTTTTTCAGCGCCTTGCCGAGCGTGCAGGGCAGCTGGCACTGCACCTCCTGCGGGCAGACCCGCCCGCACACGGCCGGCAGCAGGCTGTTCTCGCGGATAATCGCGACGGCCGCGTCGAAACGGCCGTCCGCCGCCGCCTTGAGGAAGTCGGGGATGCGGATCCCGACGGGGCACCCGCTCACGCACGGCGCGTTCTTGCACTGGAGGCAGCGCAGCGCCTCGACCCGCGCCTGCTCGGCCGAGTAGCCGAGCGCCACCTCGCTCATGTTGTGGCGGCGCACCTCGGGTGCCTGTGACGGCATCTCTTGCGCGGGGATGCCCATGCGGTCTTTGGGCGACAGCGTCTTGCCGGAAAGTTCAGCCAGCTTGATGGCGGCCGCTTGATGGAGAGACTCGGGTGTAGCGTGCATGGTTTGAAAAGGGTGTTCGTGGTTAGACTGTCGGAAAGAGGCGCTACCTTGTTTCAAGGGTTCTCGCGGCCTCTTCAAGTTTGCAGTGATGCTCTTTATGGTCGGCATCCTCGCGCGGCTTATAGGCGCGCAGGCGTTTCATCATGTTGTCGAAGTCCACTTGGTGGCCGTCAAACTCGGGTCCGTCCACGCAGACGAACTTGGTTTTGCCGCCGACCGTGACGCGGCAGCCGCCGCACATGCCGGTCCCGTCGATCATGATCGTGTTCAGCGAGACGACCGTGGGCACGCCATAGGGACGGGTGGTCTCCGCGCAGAACTTCATCATGACGGGCGGTCCGATGGCAACCGCCATGTCGGGCTTGGGCGTCTGCTCGCAGAGCTCTTTGAGCGGTTGGGTCACCAGCGCTTTGCGCCCGCAGGAGCCGTCGTCCGTGACGATGATCAGCTCGTCGGCGATCGTGCGCATCTCCGCTTCCATGATGAGCAGCGACCGGTTGCGCGCGCCCATGATGATGGTGACCTTGTTGCCGGCGGCCTTCATGGCCTGCGCGATGGGGTGCATCGGCGCCACGCCGATGCCGCCGCCGACGCAGACCACGTGCCCGACCTTCTCGATGTGCGTGGGCTGGCCGAGCGGGCCCAGCAGCGCGGCGATGGAATCGCCCACCTCTTTTTCGGCGAGCAGGTGGGTGGTCTTGCCGACAGCCTGGAAAATCAGCGTGATCGTGCCTTTGACGGGGTCTGCGTCCGCGATGGTGAGCGGGATGCGCTCACCGATCGCCGCATCGATCTGGAGGATGATGAACTGGCCTGGCTTACGTTCGCGCGCGATGAGCGGGGCTTCGACCTCCAGGCGGAAGACCTCCTCGGAGAGCTTTGTTTTATTGACGATTCTGTTCATAAGCGTGCTTTTCACTTGGCGGGGTTCTGGCCGAGGATCGGACAGGAGGAAACCACAAAACGGTGCGAGGATAACACGTTTCGCCCACAGCCGCAAGAAGGCCGCAGGGACAAAACACGCCGCGCGCTCTCAGAGCAGGTCGCGGATCTGGTTGGCCTCGCGGATCAGCGTTTCCAGCTTGTCGAAGTCGTTGGCTTCCAGGCAGCGCTTGATTTCCTGCACGCGCTCCGAGAAAGCGTCGATGGCTTTTATCACATGCTCGCGGTTCTGCTGAAAAATGGGGACCCACATCTCGGGCGAGCTCTTGGCCAGACGCACGGTCGAGGCGAAGCCGCCGCCGGCGAGGCGCGGCACGGCATACCCGGCCTTCTCCTCGCCCTGCACGGCGATGGAGAGGGCATAGGCCACCACATGCGAGAGGTGCGAGACGTAAGCGGCATGGCGGTCGTGCTGCTCGGAACTCATGAACTCGAATTTGAGCCCCACGGCATGGAAGATCTCGAGCGCGGTCTTGCAGGCGTCCGGCGCGCTCCACTCCAAGTCGCACAGCAGCACGGTTTTCCCCTTGAAAAGCCCTTCGAGGGCGGCATCGGGGCCCGCGTTTTCCGTGCCGGCCATGGGGTGCGCCGCCACATACCGCTCGCGGTGCGGATGCTGCCGCACGGCATCGGCGAGCTGGAACTTGGTGGAGCCCAGGTCGATGACCGTCTGCGCCGGACGCACGGCGTCGAGCATCTTCGGCAGGAGCGCCCCGATGGCGTCGACCGGCACCGCGAGCAGCAGCACGTCGCTCTGCCGCAGCGCCTCTTCGAGCGCGACGACGCGGTCGACGAGGCCGAGCTGCAGGGCGCGGGCCGCGTGCTCCGGCGAGGACTCCACGCCGAGCAGCGCCGAAGCGAGCCCCGCTTTGCGAAGGTCTTTGGCGAACGAGCCGCCAATGAGGCCAAGGCCGATGATGGAGATGTTCATAGGGCGCTCCCGGTTACACGTTTGACGTTGCGGGGTTTGACAGCGAGAGAAGGTGCGCGGCGTTGTCCCACAGGATCCGCCGCTGTTCGGCTTCGGTGAAAGGGAGTCTGAGAAAGGCGGCGAGAACGGCGGCGGGAGCCTGCCAGGGCGCATCGCTGCCAAAGACAACCCGCGCCGCGCCGTGGCTGCGCACCATGCGCACGATCTGCTCCTCCGGCATCCAGAACAGGGTGTGCGACAGGTCGAGGTAAAGCGGTCTGCCGATCAGCACCGCCTCCGACTCGTCCCACATCCGGAACCCGCCGAGGTGCGCGGCCACCACGGTGAGTCGCGGATACCGCGCGATCAGATCGGCCACGCTCGAGGGTGTCGTGTGGAAAGGCGGCGTGAAAACGCGCTCGCCGCCCGCATGCAGGAAGACGAACAGGCCGAGGTCGGAGCAGGCCTCCCAAACCGGCGTCACGCGCGAATCATCGAGCGTAAAAACCTGATACTCGGGGTGGAGCTTGACGCCCTTGAAGCCCGCCGCTTTCACGGCAGCCAGCACCTCCGGCATGTCCGGCGTGTCGGGATGGACCGTGGCGAGGCTGAAAACCGGCCTTTTGTTGTTGGCGGCAGCCCAGGCGTTGATCGACGCGACCTGATCCGGCTTGGTGGCCACAGGCAGGTTGAGCGCCCCCCAGATGCCGGCTTCGGACAAATTGGCCTTCAGGCCGCTGACCGTGCCGTCAAAAGCGGGCGGATTGCCGAATCTCTGAGCAAGCTGAGCCACAACCCGCTCCGCAAGCGCGTCAGGGTAGAGGTGGACATGGAAATCAATAACTGGGCAGGGCGGTTGCATAAGAAACGGCGTATTGTAGGATGGACCCCCGCCCCGTGCAAGCGAAAGCGGTAATCCGCAAACTTCGCGCCTGAGTTCCCGTGCCGCCGGATTAAGGCTGCGGTCGAGCCTCCTGTCCTGCGGAGGTTCGCCCGAACGCCCATCGGTAGGCGGCAGGCAGGACCAGCAGGTTCAACAGCGTTGCGCTGATGAGACCGCCGAACTGCACCAGCGCGAGCGGAGCCAGAAGCTCGCCGCCCGGCTTGTTGTAGGCGAGCACAATCGGCAGCAACCCGAAGATGGTCGTCAGGGAGGTCATCAGGATCGGCACCATGCGTTCGAGCGAGCCTTCGACGATGGCCGCGTGCAGGTCCATTCCGGTCGCCTGCAACTCGCGGTAACGGTTCAGCAGCAGCAGCCCGTTGCGGATGACGAAGCCGACCACCGTCACGAAGCCGACCAGCGACGCGACCGACAGAATCGGGGCGATGTAAGCGCCCTGGCGGAACAGCGCCAGCGTGTTGGCCACAAGCGGCGCAGGGCTCGCAAGATAAACGGCCACGATCCCTCCGATCAGGCAGAGCGGCAGATTGACCATGACCAGCACGGCCGGTTTGAAACTGCCCAGAGAGTAGACCAAGATCAGGACAATCGCGATCAGGATCACGAGGCCCAGCCATGCGAGCCGCCGTGAAGCAGACTGCTGCGCCTCGTAGGTGCCGCCGTAGCTCACGGTGCACCCCATCGCATTCACGACCGGCTCCACTTGTCTGCGGAGCGCCGCCACAAGATCGCCCATATTCGAGCCCTCCGCGACGTTGCAGGAGATCAGCGCCTTGCGCCGCGTGTTGTCGCGCACGATCAGGTTGGAGGCCTCTTCGCGGAACACCTCCGCCACCTCGTCGAGACGCACGCCCGCCCCCGAGGGCGACGTCAGTTTGAAGGACGACACATCGGCAAGCTCGTTGCGCTCCTCTCCCTCAAGTCTGACCACGATGTCCCAGCGCCTCTGATTCAGCGCAACCTGTCCGACCGTGACACCGTTGAAAGCGGCAGATACCTGCTCGCCTGCATCCTTCAGGGAGAGCCCCGCCCGTGCCAGGTCCTCCATGCGATACCTGATCCTCAGCGTTTCGACGAGAATCTCACGGTTGGCCCGCACGTCGGCGACCTGCGGCAGCGTATCTAGGATCCGCTTGGCGGAGGCTGACGCCGCACGGAGGGTGCTGAGGTCGTCCCCGAACACGTTGATCGCAAGCTCGGCATTTGTGCCGGAAAGGACAGAGCTGATGCGATGGGCGATGGGATACCCGATCATGGTGGCGGTACCCGGAATCTGGCCGATCACGCTTTGGATCGCACGGCGCATCCGGAGGGGGTCTTTGGATAGATCCACGCGCACCAGAAGCTCAGAGGCGCTCACCGGTTCGGCGTGTTCGTCGCGCTCGGCCCGGCCCGTGCGGCGCGTGACGCTGTGGACACCGTCGATGGCGCCGATCGCCTGAATGGCCTGATAGGTGACGCGCTCGGTTTCCTCCAGCGACGATCCGGGCGGCGTGCTGACGAACACCGTATAGCAGTCCTCGTGGAACGGCGGCAGAAAACTGGTCCCGAAGGTCGAAGCCAGCCAAAGCGCCAGTCCCGTTACCACGGCCATGAGCAGGCAGACTGTCTTGGAGAAGCGCACGCACCCGAGCAAGAGGGGGCGGTAAAGTTTCTTCAGAATATGAACGGTCGCCCCGTCTTTACGCCGCGCCGCCGTTCCCTCTCCCCTCTCCCCCGACCCTTTCCGCGCGCTGAACATCAGCAGGCAGAGCGCCGGAGTCACCGTGATGGCGACCAGCAGTGAGGCGACGAACACCAAAAGGTAGGCGAGCCCCAGCGGCCGGAAGAACTGCCCTTCCAGACCGGAGAGGAAGAGCAACGGCAAGAATACGAGCACGATGATGACCGTCGAGAAGGTCACCGAATGAAGGATCTCTGCGCTGGCGGCGTGGAGCACCTCGCGCCGGGAGCGCTGCTTGGCAGGCGGCTTCATGCTGTTCTCCGTCAGCTTGCGCCAAGCGATCTCCACGAAGATGATCGAATTGTCGACGACGTCGCCGACCGCCACCGCCAGCCCGCCGAGCGTCATGATGTTGATGCCCAATCCGAACTTCGGAAAAAGCAGAAGTCCGGTCGTGATCGAAAGCGGCAGGGAGAGCAGCGTGATGAGCGTCGTTCGCACGCGGAGCAAAGTCAGCCCCAGCACCGCGATGACGATCAGCGCGGCATCGCGGATGATGCCTTCGCCGTTGCGGATGGAAAGGCTGATGAAATCCGCCTGACGGTAGGCCTCGCGGCGGATCTTCACGCCGTGCGGAACACGCGAGGCTTCGAACTCGTCCAAAGCGGCGTCGATTTTTCGCGTGAGCTCGAGCGTGTTGCCGCCCGGCGCTTTCTGGACGGAGAGCACGACCGCGTCTTGGCCGTTGAAGCCGGCCGAGCCGCGGCGCGGCGCGCCGCCGATCACCACGTCCGAGACCTGGCCCAGGCGCAGCGCTGTCCCCGCGTGCGACACGAGGCGGACCCGCTTCAGGTCGTCGATGCTCTCCACTCGCGCCGTCTGGCGCAAAGGGACCTCTTGGCTGTGTACACTCGGAAGATACCCCGCGCCCGCCATCGTGTGGGAATCGCGCGCCGCGTCCAGCACATCGTTCAACGTCACGCCGTAGGCGGCGAGGCGTTCCTGCGACACGTTCACCTGATATTCCGGCAGGCGCCCGCCGATCACCGTCACCTGCCCGACGCCCGAGATCGCCAGCAGCCTGTTGCGCAGCTCGTATTCGGCGAGCGCGCGCAGATCGAGCGGCGACACGGCGTCCGTATCGCTCGTCAGCGCCAGCAGCATGATCTCGCCCGTGACGGAGACGATCGGCGTGATCTCCGGCTCCGAGCCCTCCGGCAGCATGCCGCGCACCGTTGCGAGCCGCTCTGAGACGCTGAGCCGCGCACGGAACAGATCGGTGCTCCAGTCGAAGTCGACCCACACGAAGGAGAGCCCGCTTCCCGACGAGGAGCGCACCTCTTTGACGCCGGGCAGACCGTTCATGGCAGACTCGAGCGGAATCGTGATGAACTGCTCGACCTCTTCGGCGGTGAGTCCGCCCGCTTCGGTCTGGACCACCACGCGCGGCACTTTGAGCTCTGGGAACACGTCCACCGGCAAGCGTTTTCCGATCATCACGGCGGCCACCACCGAGACCGCCGTAACGGCGAGCGTCAGCCAAGGATTGCTTAAACAAAAATCGATCAGTTTTTTGAGCATGAACTCTTCTCCAAAGGGACTTGCGATCTGCGGAATCACAAACGAGGGCACGGAAGACACGGATGCACGGACGCGCTTCTCAATGCGAGTCTTCGTAGAACTGGCCGTCCGCGTGGAAGTGCCCGGCCTTCTTGGGGGCCGAAGCGGAGGCCGACGGTGCCGCGAGCTTCAGCTCGTAAGCGCCGTCCAGCACAACAGACGCCCCTGCGGCGAGCCCTTGCACCTCAACCCACTCGCCGTCGTCTGCGCCGAGGACAACCTCTTTCCGGATAAAGGCGTCGGCATCTTTCTCGTCGCGCACGAACACGACGCTGCGGAGGCCGTCAGGCACAACGCACGCGCGCGGGATTGCGACGCTGCCTGCCGCGCTCTGCTCGACGACCACATTCAGGACGCCAACGTTTCCGGGCATTGCCCATGACGGTGTGCGGCTGGGGGTCAGGAAGACAGGGCGGACGCGCGCCGCGGCGTCGGCGATCCAGCCGAGCGAGATGATCCCTTCGGTGCGCTCGGAAGCCGCAGGCATGCCGCGAAGCGGCTCTACGAAACCGGCCTGCCCGTCGCGGACGCGCGCCATTTCGGCGGACACGCCGTCGGCGCGGAACCAGACGCCGTCCTCGCGCGCCACGCTGACAACCTCGAAGCCGGTGTCAAGCCACGCGCCCGAATCTGCCGACACGCGCTCGACAACGCCCCCGTCGCGCGCTTCGAACACAAGGACGCCCGCCTCCTCGCGGCACAGCGCCAACACCGAGCGGAGCTGGCCCTCGACGCTTTGGCAGGCGCTCTCGGCGCGGGCTGCCTCGGCCTCTTTCATCTTCAGCGCCATCTCGAGTTCGGCGTTGCGCACGCCCGTCTCCTTCAGCCTCGACAGCCGTTCGCGGACAGCTTCGGCTTCGGTTCGCGCCAAAGCCAAGGCGGCCGCGGCCTCACGCTTCGCCCCCGTCTGCCGGCTCCACTCCGGCGAGGCGATGCGGAAAAGGGGATCGCCCTTCTTCACGCGCTGCGAGGGCCGGACGAGCACCTCCGCCACACCGGGGGCGACGGTGCTGTAGACGCGGCGGGCGCCCGGCATCACCTCGAAGCGTCCGGGGAACCGGACCGTGCCGCGGACGTTCCGCGCGGCTGCGGTGGCATAGGTGAGGCCGAGCAAGCGTCGGGCGTTTTCCGGTATTTCAAAGGTTGTGCCCTCCATCGGCGTCTCCGCGCCGCCCGTGCAGGCCGCGCCGTGCTCGTGGCTGGGTGCGGCTTCGGCTTTGGCGGGCTCAGTCTTCGGCGCCTCTGCGCCATGCGAGCAGGCGGCCCCGTGCTCGTGGCCGCCGGCCGACTCCGCCGCCGCCGGCTTGTGTTCCGGGTGGTCGTGGTCGCCTTCGGCATGCTCTTGATCCTGAGCTTCGTTTGAGCGGGAGCATCCCGTGGCCAGCCACGCGAGCACCGCCGCCACCGCCATCATTCTTGTCCATTTTAAGTTTTTCATCGTTTCCTCCTGGTTCACTTCAATCGTTCACTTGGCGATGTTCGACACGGGGGACGGGGGGATTTGCAACAAGTTGAGGCGGACGCGGGCATCGCCGAGTGAGCGCGTCGCC
>Ga0209066_10000951_pt1 | contig 39947 bp, 35 predicted proteins | sample All_14_2_FD_187198 | JGI IMG/M metagenome (GOLD analysis project Ga0209066, IMG submission 187198) | Freshwater microbial communities in response to fracking from Pennsylvania, USA - Allegheny Zone_MetaG_DW_15 (SPAdes) (version 2) ... | reverse complement strand
ACACCATACCGACGGCCAGGCGATTGGGCAGCGGCTTATGGCCAGCGTCCGCGATGGCGTCGTCAAAGAAACGCACCGGCAGGTCGACATGGATGCCGGCGCCATCACCGGTCTTGCCGTCCGCGTCGACGGCGCCGCGATGCCAAACAGCCTTCAGCGCATCGATAGCGGACGCCACCACACGGCGAGACGGCTTGCCGTCGGTCGCCGCGACCAGGCCGACGCCACAGGCATCGCCTTCGAAATCGGGGCGGTACATGCCCTCACGGGCGAGGCGCTCGCGTTCGGCTTCGAGCATGCGCATTTCTTGCTCAGTCATTGTCCTGTACCCTTGCCAAGCATTTCGACTTCGGCGCGCTGGAGTGCAGCGCCCAGAGCTAAGGAGCCGGCCTGCATCCCGGCTCGTTCGCCCCACTGTCCCATCACAGCCTCGATCTGGGGCGATTTGTCCCGCCACTTCTGACCGACACCCGAACTGAAGAACGTGATGAGTTCCTTCAGTTCCTTATCGGTGAATTGCTGGGCATAGGCTTCAGCCGCAGCCTTTCGCATGTCACCATAATGCGTCTGCAGGGACTTGACGAATTCATCGCCCAGTATCTGGACGAAGCGTTCTCGCCCTCCCCGCCCATCGGTAAAGAGATGGCGCAGATAGTCCGACTGAGCCGCGTCGCGTTCAAGTGCCGCAATGACATTTTCGGCGAACAGCCCCTTCATGTCATTGAACATGTTGTCCATGGCGCGCTCCATGTCGAGCAACCGGACGACCTGTTCGGCGGACTTGAGCGTTTCCGCACTTTGCGGCGCGGCCCATGCCGGCGACGCAAAAGTGACGACGCCTGCAATCAGTGCCACATGCCGAATTTTCACGCCGCGACCTGCTCGCTTGCCTTGGCGCGGGCCTTGGCCTTCAGGTAACGCTGCATATGCTCGGTCACGTCACGACCGTCGCGGATCGCCCATACGACCAGCGATGCGCCACGCACGATGTCGCCGGCAGCGAACACGCCATCGACCGAAGTCATCATCGACCGATGATCGACGCGCAGCGTGCCCCAACGGGTGACGGACAGGTCGTCTGCGCCGAACAGCTTGGGCAATTCCTCGGGATCAAAACCCAGCGCCTTGATGACAAGGTCCGCCTCGATGCTGAACTCGCTGCCCGGATCAGGCTCCGGCGCACGGCGGCCAGAGGCGTCCGGCTGACCAAGGCGCATCTTCGTGACCTTTACGCCCGTCACCTTTTCCGTGCCCTCGAACGCGATCGGCGCGGACAGCCAGACGAACTCTACGCCTTCCTCCTCCGCATTGGCGACTTCGCGCTGCGAACCCGGCATATTCTCCCGGTCGCGACGATAGAGGCACTTCACCGACTTTGCGCCCTGGCGGATCGACGTGCGCACGCAGTCCATTGCGGTGTCGCCACCGCCGATGACAACGACATGCTTGCCCTTCGCCAGCAGCGACCCGTCCTCATGCCCCGGCACGACATCGCCAAAGCATGCCTTGTTGGAGGCAGTGAGGAAATCGAGCGCCTTGACGACACCGGGCGCACCGACGCCGGGCGCACGGATGTCGCGCGCCTTGTAGACACCGGTCGCGATAAGGATCGCGTCATGCTTCTCACGCAGCTCGGCAAGCGTCGCATCACGACCGACCTCAAAGCCTTCATGAAAGACGATGCCACCGTCCTTCAGGCGCTGGACGCGCCGCATGACCACATCCTTCTCCAGCTTGAAGCCGGGGATGCCATAGGTCAGCAGGCCGCCGGCACGGTCATGCCGGTCGTAGACATGCACTTCATGCCCGGCTGCGCGCAAATATTCGGCCGTTGTGAGGCCGGCCGGCCCCGCGCCGATAACGCCCACGGACTGGCCGGTTGCCGGTCCGGCGACCAGCGGCTCCACCCAGCCTTCCTTCCAGGCGGTGTCGGTGATGAACTTTTCGACGGAGCCAATGGTGACGGCACCATGGCCCGAAAATTCGATGACGCAGTTGCCCTCGCACAGGCGATCCTGCGGACAGATGCGGCCACAGATTTCCGGCATGGTCGACGTGGCGTTGCTCAGCTCATAGGCTTCGCGCAGACGCCCCTCGGTCGTCAGGCGCAGCCAGTCCGGGATGTGATTGTGCAGCGGGCAGTGCGTCGAGCAATAGGGTACACCGCACTGCGAGCAGCGGGACGCCTGTTCCTCGGCCTTCTCCAACACGAAGGTGCGGCTGATCTCACCGAAATCGACGGCGCGATCGGCGGCCGACCGCTTTTCGGGATAGGCCTGCCCCGTTCCCACAAATTTCAGCATTGGAGTATCAGCCATGGCGCATCCCTTTCTTGCGGGTCGCCCATAGGTCAAAAAAACCGCGGAGTCACGCGATTTCAGCCATAAAGGTCAGCACTGATTACCTATTAGGTCGTCACCGCTACCAAATCATTCATTTCCGCGACATATTTTTACACATTTAGTTCCGTATCGGACCTATCGTGCCAGCAGCCATATCAGCGCCGCCGACCCAACCACGATTCGATACCACGCAAAAGGCGCAAATCCATGCCGGCTGACGATGGCGACAAACCCCTTCACCACCAGCAGCGCCACGATGAAGGCCGCGCCCAGGCCGATCCAGATCTCGGTGAAATCGCCCTGCCCCAGAAGCGCTCTGTCCTTGTAGAGCGCATAGGCGGTAGCGGCAGCCATGGTCGGCACGGCGAGGAAGAAACTGAACTCAGCCGCAGTCTTACGCTCCAGCCCCATGAACAGGCCACCGATGATGGTAGCGCCCGACCGGCTGACGCCCGGAATCATCGCAATGCACTGCACCAGGCCAATGGTGGCGGCCGCGCTGGGCGACATCTGCTCGACACTCTTCACCCGGACATTGAATGCCTTGCGATCCAGGATCAGGATCAGGATGCCACCCAGGATCAGCATGACCGCAACGATGATCGGTGTCTGAATCGCCGCGCGAATAGCGTCATAGGCGATCACGCCAATCACCATCGCAGGCAGAAAACCAAAGATCAGGTTCATTACGAAAGCCCGCGCGCCCGCGTCGCCCGCCACCAATCCCTTGGCAATGCCCCAGAACCGCCCCCAATAGGCAACGATGACGGCCATGATCGCGCCGAACTGGATCGCGATCTTGAAGGCAACAGAGCTGGCATCGTTGAAGCCCAGCAACTCGCCCGCCAGGATCAGGTGCCCGGTGGATGACACAGGCAGGAATTCGGTCAGCCCCTCGATAACGCCGAGCAGCAGCGAAGTACCATAGTCAGCGGCCATGCCATGAATCTCCGATGACGCCGGAATACGACGCCTTGTGGTTAACAGACGGGGATGAAAGGGCCCGGCCCCAACAGGCCTCGATCAGGGCCGGGGCCGGGAACGTCAGGCGCTCACCCTTCCGGCAAAGCGGCCATGGCGGCGATAGAGTACCAGCCACTGCTCAGCGACCGCCGCGAGCGGTGTAGGTGCGATACCGAACGCGGCAAGGCCCGGCTCATCTGCGCCCACCACATTATCCTTCTGTAGCATCTTCCACTGATCGGACGTGATCGGCGCACCGGGCATCCACCCGGTCAGCGTAGCCAACGCACCAGCCACCGGCGCGGGCACAGGCACGAAAGCGCGACCGGAATGACCAATGGCGCCGGCCAGCCAGCGGTTGATCGCTGCCATGGACAGGACTTCCGGGCCGCCCAGCGCATATGTCTTTCCGGCATGTGCGCCCGGCTCGGTCGCCGCGGCAGCGATCGCCCGGGCGACGTCTACGACATAGACGGGCTGGAACCTGGTTTCGCCGCCGATGACCGGCACAACCGGCGCCATGCGGATGATCTGCGCGAACCGATTCGTAAACTGGTCTTCGCGACCAAAGACAATGGAAGGCCGAATGATAGTCGCAGCCGGGAAAGCAGCGCGTACCACAGCTTCCCCCTGCCCTTTAGACCGACCGTATGCAGATGCGCTTTCCGGGTCCGCGCCGATGGCAGAGATGTGCACCAGCGCGCTTGCGCCAGCCGCAGCCGCCGCCTTCGCGACATTCTCCGCGCCCGTAACATGCACAGCGGTAAAGTCCCCCGCCAGCACGCCCACCAAGTTGATGACGACATCCGCGCCTTTAACCGCCGCAGCGACACTGCTGGGCTTGCTGATATCCGCCGAAAACAGCTGCACCTGCCCCAGACCGCCGAGCGGCTTCACGCGCATGGCACTGCCGGGGTTGCGCTCGGCGACGCGCACGCGCACGCCACGCGCCAGCAGTTCCTGCACCACATAGCGGCCCAGAAAGCCGCCACCGCCGAACACCGTGACCAGACCGTTCGCCATTAAAAACCAGCCTCTTCGCGTACTTTTGAAATCCGTGCGTGATCCCTTGCATCAGACGGCTTCAGGAAACAACCGGCCGCTTCGCCCCAGGCAGGAAAAATTGCTGCAGACGCGATTGACACCCCTGCCGCCAGCGGCTAGTTGCCCCCGCCTACCCGACGACCCGGTCGTCAACCGTGCCCAGATGGCGGAATTGGTAGACGCACCAGCTTCAGGTGCTGGCGATCGCAAGGTCGTGGAGGTTCGAGTCCTCTTCTGGGCACCATTTGTTCTCCTCGAGAGATTTCAGAAAGCTTGATAAAATGGCAGATTTCTGCCATTTATCGGCCATCCCAATCTCGAGGCGTGTCAGGCGATTTCAGGACATCCGAGGCAAAATGGGGCCACGAACGGGGCCATCATGGCCCCACTGAAATTTGATGGCCCCATGCCAGGAAATGGTCGCTCGGCGCGTTCTCGAACCACTCGAGGAGAATCGCTCGTGCCCTTGAAGGATGTCCACATCCGAAACCTTCGCCCGACCGATGCCATTTACACCTGCACGGACGAGAGAGGCCTCTATCTGGAGGTTCACCCCAATGGCTCCAAGCTGTGGCGATACAAGTATCACTATCTCGGAAAGCGGAAGCGGCTTGCATTGGGCCGCTACCCAGATGTCAACTTGTCAGATGCCCGGCGTCGGCGCGACGACGCTCGGCGGGCGCTGGACGAAGGACAGGACCCGCTCGCCAAGCGCAAACATGACAAACTGATCGCTGCCTTCAATGGTCGGAACACCTTTGGCGAGATCGCCAAGGAGTATATAGATAAGATGGTCGCTGAGGGTCGAGCCGACACGACGACCACCAAGGCAAATTGGCTTCTGGAGCAGCTGGCCCCGATCGCAGACAGCCCGATCGTCGATTTGAAGCCGATCCTTGTCCTGGGAGCCCTCAAGAGGATCGAAGCCAAGGGAAAGCACGAGACAGCCCGTCGTTGCCGATCTTTCGCGAGCAGAGTGTTCCGCTATGCGGTTGCGACAGGGCGTGCGGAAACGGATCCATCGTCGATCCTACGCGGTGCTCTCATCACCCCGAAGGTCAAACATCATAGCGCCATTCTTGACCCGCAAGGCGTCGGCGAACTCCTGAGGGCGATCGACGCCTACTCCGGGCATCTTGTTACGAAAATTGCATTGCAAGTCTCTCCGCATGTGATGTCGCGTCCGGGCGAACTTCGGCAGGCACAGTGGGGCGAATTTGATCTTGAGGGCAGCGTCTGGAAGATTCCGCCTGAACGAATGAAAATGCGCAAGCAGCACGCCGTCCCGCTGTCGCGACAGGTCGTGTCACTACTTGTCGAGCTGCATGCTCTAACCGGACCAGCCGGCTTCGTTTTCCCGGCTTTTCACACGTCTCGCCGCCCGCTGAGTGAGAACACGGTCAATCAAGCTTTCAGGCGGATGGGATACGCCGTTGGCGAGGTGACGGCTCACGGCCTGAGGACAACGGCCTCAACATTGTTGAACGAAAGCGGAAAATGGAGCCCGGACGCGATTGAGCGTTCACTCGCCCATGCAGACCACAATGCCGTCCGCGGCACCTACAATCGCGGTCAGTATTGGGACGAGCGAGTAGCCATGCACCAATGGTGGTCCGACTATCTCGACAGCTTACGTGCTAATGTGAGGCTGGCTGATTGTGCATGAACGCTATCCGGGATTTGAGAGGTCGTTAGCGGACAAACTCTGATCACCCAAAAGCGGACAGGTGACGAGTAGGATCTGGGAACCAACTTCTCCGCTGCACGCTGTCGTGGCGGAGGTCGTACATGCCCGCACGCGCATATTGGCAAGGCCAGATCAAGCTGGCGCTGGTATCCATCCCGGTAGAGATATACCCCGCCACCAAGTCGGGCGCTGCGATCAGTTTCCGCCAGATCCACGAGCCGACTGGTAAACCCATTCATTATGAGAAGGTCGTCACTGGCGTCGGCCCTGTGGATCGCGACGAGATCCTTAAAGGCTTTGAACTCTCCAAGGGCAACTATGTCCTGCTCGAACAGGGCGAGATCGAGGCTGTGAAGATCGAGAGGCCTATCCCAAAATCGGCAACCGTCCCGCCCTCAAGATCACCGCGCAGGAGGTGCTCGCCAGGCTGCGCTCGGTCGAGGCCAGCGGCCGCTATGAAAGCGCGCGGCGGATGAACAGCGTGTTCCACTACTCCTCTCTGTCGAGACCGATCTTCACGGCCTCATGGGCAGGACAGAAGCGATGCGGACGGCGCCGCATCCGAGAGGACCGAAGCATCAGCGCAGGGCCGGCGGGCGCCTCGCGCTCCCAAGCCGGACTATAGCCCACGTCCAACCATGGGTGAGGCCGGGGACACGCAAGAAAACTGGAGGGACACGCTGCTGCTAAATGCCCAATTAAGCCATGCGGGACGCGCGCATTCTCACAAGTAACCCTTCCCATGCTCCGGCGGCACATATGCCGCACGCATAGGCAAGGAAGTCTTTAAGGTCGAAACCTGAACCCAGCACTAAACAGGCAAGCATATTATGCTCGAGGCCAAGGAAGCTCAGTAGCCCGAAAAGTTGCCCCAACTCGATTGCGCAGGCAATCGCCATAGCTATCGCAAGGGACTGTATGACGCTACACGGCATAAACGCGCGGACCATGCAGTAGACAAGGATGACCGCTAGGCTGTCTCCCAGATAGGGTCTTATGAGACGGTCATGCGCGAAAAGCGCAATAATAATTTCCAGAAGAAAGATCAGAGCGGCGGCGCACAAATAGACGCGATGCAAAGTCCGCCCCGAAATCCGAGCGCCCTTTGATGGGATCATCAGACCATTACCAATATGAGTTCAAAGCTAGCGCCAGACGTGGAGTGGACACTGTCGAGTGCGCCGTCATGAGCCTCGGCCAGCGAACGGGCGATCGACAGGCCCATGCCCGTGCCGCCGACATGGCGCTTGCTGGTGAAGAATGGCTCAAAGAGCCTGTTGCGATCGGCCTCATCAACTCCTGAACCATTGTCTGCGAAAAGGATGCGCGCGCGATCATGGTCTGCGGTCGCCGTGATCGACACGTGGCTCGCGCCTGCCTGCCGGCTGTTCTCAAGAAGTGTCGCCGCGATGGTTTCCAACGCAACCGCATCGATCCTCGCGGTAAATACCTTGCCAAGGTCCAGAGCAACGTCGAAACGGCCCGATCGAAAACTGTCTGCAACCTTGGCAAAGACGGGCGGGACATCGACATGCTCTGAACCGTCCGGCAGTTGCATATCCGCCTTTGCGAGTTCCATCATCCGCCCCACGAGGCGGGACAGCCGATCTGCATCGACCACGATATTGCCAAGGAAGCGCCCCCGCTCCTCATCAGACATCGTATCGGCATGGTCCTGGAGCAGTTCGATGGCGCCGCGGATGCTTGCAAGCGGGGTCTTGAACTCGTGACTGAGCGCAGCGGCAAAGTCGCGCAGATAGCGGGATCTGCGGGAAATCACTTCGGCCATGGCCTCGAAATCATCGTAGAGGGCTTTGATTTCGACGACCTGCAGCGAGGGACGATCAAGCATCACGGATCGTCCTATCGCCATGGCGCGCGTCGCTCTGCTGAGGCCTTCGATCGGACGAACGACCGCGCGCGCAAGAACTGCTGAGAGAATGACCAATGTCCCGAATATCAAAATGACGCCGAGCGCTATCTTTCCGCGATCCTCGTACATGCCTTTGAAAAGGGCACGAGGGGATCGCGAAACCAGAACCGCACCTACAATCTTGCCATCGACCCGGATCGGCCGAGCATGATGTAGCCGGAGGCTGGACGCCCTGCTCAGCCACTCGAACGAATAGGCCTGCCGGTAGCTCGCATTCTGGCGCAGAATGGTGCTGGGCCGCCCTTTGAGAGCCGACGTCACTTCCGGTACATCGGCAAGACTCCCGCCCGCACCGTAACCATTCAGCACAACCCCGTTGCGGTCGATCAACTGGATCGAGGCCAGGGTCGCCGCCTTGGTTTCGGCCATCGCCGGCAAGAGAATATGGGCGAGCGCAATCGCATTGGGATCGGCAGGCGGATGGGTTCGACGCGGCGCCGGCCGTTCGCCAAGAATATTGGCGCTGCTTAGATCGACCTCGGTGCCGGGCTCCTGATAGGGGCCGCTGACGACCGCCGGACGCCTGGGACCGCCGGGCCAGACGATAGCTGCGCTCGCGGCAATGGCGGCACTTTGCGCCACCAGTTCGGCCTCGGTGCGGCGCACAAGCGCATTCTCGTAGACCCGCAAGAAGAGCGCACCGATACCCGGCAACGCGGCGACAAACAGCAGGGTGCCGAATATGACCGTTCGAAATCGCAGCACCGGCCAGTGGCGCGCGACCAGTCGCTTGAACGCGCCAATCATGCCGGCGCGCCGGTGCAGCTCCCGAGCCGATATCCCACCCCTGCCCTCGTCTCGACGATATCAGGGCATCCGGCATCGGCGAACTTGCGGCGCAGGTTTCGCACATGGCTGTCGATTGTGCGATCGGTAATGGCGAAGCCCGGACCATGCAGTCGGTCGATGATCATGTCGCGAGAGAAGATGCGCGCCGGCATCGACACCAATGTCCGCAAGATAGTGAATTCCGTAACGGTGAGCGACACCGGAACCTGGCGCCAGGTCGCAACCCAGGCGTCCGGGTCGAGCATGAGCTCTCCGTGCCGCATCATGCCGACATTTTCGGCGGCAGGCGGCCGCCCCGCCGTACGGCGCAGGATCGCCATCGACCGGGCCACCACCTCGCGCGGCGAAAACGGCTTTACGACATAATCATCGGCGCCCAGTTCAATGCCCAGGATACGATCGATTTCATCGTCGCGCGATGAAAGAAACAGGATCGGGATGTCTCCCTGCACCCGCAATCGCCTGCATACTTCGAGCCCGTCCATCTTGGGCATATTGATGTCGAGCACGACAAGGTCCGGCGATTGTCTTTCGACAGCAGCCAATGCCGCTTCGCCATCGCTTGCTTCTTCGGTATCCAGCCCGGCTTTGTCGAAAGCAAAAGCGAGAAGCTGGCGGATGTGGGGATCGTCATCGACGATGAGGATCGTACGCGGCATGGGACACATGATCATCGTTCCTGCTTCCCTGTCAACGCGGGTTGACCGGTTACATCCGCTGGTGTCGGCGGAGACGAGGTCTGCACCGGCTCGGCATTTGCGGTCACCAGGGTGCCGTCACAGTTGCGCTGTCCGGGCAGCAAGGGCAAAATCTTTATCGCCTTGAGCTTCTCCCCGGCCGTTGTGAGGCGTAGCGCGTTGCGCCACGTCCACCAGCCGCTGTTCTCTCCCTGGACCATTGTTGCATAGATGTCGCTTCGCACCCATTGCACCCGCGCCTTGAAGGCTGGACTGATCGGGCGCCCCTCAAGCTCGATTAACGGCAAAAGTGCCGACGGCCCCAGACTGTAAAGATAGCAGAGGTCGAGACCGCGACCGCTGCCGGTGACTTCTCGGGCGTGTCGCACATTCCATTGCGCGGCGAGTGCGCCTTCGTCGACGAAGCAGAAAGTCGTAAGGACGAGGCTCGCCACAGCAAGATTGATGTTTATCAGCCAGGAAGCGCTCTTCTCGCGAAGCATGCGCCAGCAGATGAACAGAAGGCCCGAAGCGACCAAACCCATCCAGGCCAGCGCTTGTACCCGCAACGTCGTAAGCATGCTGGTATCAACATATTCCAGGGTGCGTTGAACGCTTGACCCGACCAATATTAGGTTCTGGAATATCCAGACCACGACAAGCCATCTGATGGCAGGAACTGCCGCCGTCGAAGACCCGGGCCGCAGCGTAACGAGAACGAACAGTGCAGCTAGAAGCGCGGTGACGATCAGCGGATAGGCGCCGCGATGCACATATTCCGTCATCGTCATGCCCGCCGGGAACGGCAACGCTCGGGAGAGATAGGCGATGTCGAGACCGTTCTGGATCGCGAACAACATGTTGAAGAGAATGAGAGACAAGGTCACCGAGGCGACCGAGACGCCGGGCAGTGGCAAATCGCCGCTCCCGTCAAAGGTCGGGATAAGACGTCGCGCGACGCGGGGACGAAGAACGCTCCATGCAAGAGCAAACAGCACGAGCCAGAAAATTATTCGCCAAGGCGTAATGGCGGACAAGTCCGGCCATTCGATCATCGCCAGTACGTCGGCAATGACCGGATTAGCGATCGCAAACAATGTCAGGATGACAGCGCTTCCGATGAGCGGGAGAGCCACGAGCGGTCCGATAGCGCGCAGGCTGAACCGGCGCTGCCGCGGCCGTCTCCCTACACGCTTCCATTTTGCCATGTCGAGTAACGGCGCCACGGGGGTTCGGAGCGCGTGCAGGAGAAGTCGCTGGAACCACAGCCAACCATCGTCATAGGGCGTGGCCATGCCGAACAACGCGGCCATGCTGAGTGCGATCCAGAACATGATCCATGAGAGAAGTCCGGGATCCAGGATCAGGGCGAAGCCGAAAAGGCCCGCCAAAAGCGCCGAAACGCCGCCTTGCCACCGCGCCCAGACGCTTGGCCTGCCCAGGACAAGACAGAGCAGCACGGCGAAGGCGAACATGCCGATGTACCCGCCAAATAACGCGTTCTCATAGAATAGCTGATCACCCAGAATGACGATCGCCAAAGCCAGACTCAGCTTCCATCGAAAGCTTGCTGGAATGGACATGAAACGGTGCATGAATACCTCCCTGCTGGAAGGGATAGGTCTCATTATCGTGTGCAGGGCTAACGCATAACCTCTTGCTCTTGTCGTCAATTATCCGTGCAAAAACGGTGCAGACCCCCGCCTCACATTTCCATAGAACATTGATAATTAATAATTTTATTCGGAATTTTCCGATTGACCAGCAACCGGGCGGTCGCCGGGCCACCTTGGCATTCTCAACCATCGCGGTAGATTTCGGACCATCTTTCGCGTCCAGGAGAACGCCATGCAGTTTCCGGTTTCGATGCAGTCCAGGTTGTGCGGATTGTCCGCGCTTGCGGCCGCTCTTTCTGCCTGTTCCGCCGCGCCGGAACGCGAAACAACCACTGTCACGACCCGCGAACTGGACATCGGCGGGATCGTCAAAATGCGCCGGGAAACGCGAACGACCGAAACGGCCGACGACACCGAAGTCGAGCCGTCGCGCCCGCAATCCGGCATCCTGACCGCCGGTGACTATGACGACATCCTGAACCCGGACCTGTATGCGAAATATGCGAGCAGGCTGGCGCAGCAAATGGGTGACGATTTACCCTTTATCGACACGCGCACGCGCGTAGCGGTCAAGATCGTGGATGAGGCCGGTCGGGCCGTGCCTCAGGCGCAGATAGTAGTTACCCGTAAGGGAGGTACGCTCAGGCTGGTGTCTGGCGCGGACGGTGTCGCATCCTTTTATCCACGGCATGACCGGGTCAGTGGCCTCACCCGCATAAGCGCCACGTCCGACGCCGGTTCCGCAAGCCGAAATATCACCGTCAGCGGTCAAGATATGCAGGCGGTCACACTTACCGTTGCTGGCCAAGCACATGCCGTTCGCGCGCTCGATCTGGTGCTCGTCCTCGATACCACCGGAAGCATGGGAGACGAGATGGCGTATCTCCAGGCAGAGCTCGACAAAATCGTCGAACGGCTGAAGCGGGATGCCGGCAATGTCGACCTGCGCATCGGATTGATCGTCTATCGTGATGCGGGCGACGACTATATCGTGCGATCATATCCGCTTTCCGGCGATATCCGTTCGGTGCGTGAGACGCTTGACCTTCAGGATGCCGATGGCGGCGGCGATACACCGGAAGCGGTCGATCGCGCGATGATGGCGGCAGCGCAGATGCAATGGCGCGGGGATGCCGCAAAGGCGGTTTTGCTGGTGGCCGACGCCCCACCTCATAGTGAAGCTGTGGGTGCTACGCTGGAGGCGACCGAACGTCTGCGCAGCGAAGGTGTGCAGATCGTGCCGGTCGCCGCCAGCGGAGTCGAGGACAGTGCTCAATATGTCATGCGAACGATGGCGGTGCTCACCCAGGGCCGGTACACTTTCCTCACCGACGACAGCGGTGTCGGCAACGCACATGCCGAGCCCGATGTCTCCTGCTACGTGGTGACGCGGCTCGACCAACTCATAGCACGGGTCCTTGCCGGGATCGTTCAGGGGCGCCGCATCGAGGCAGATCGGAACGAGATCATCCGAACAGTCGGAGACTATGATTCCGGGAGATGCAGAGCTCGACAGATAGCGTCGCGATGATCGCTGTTTAGCGTGAAAGTCCCGTGACTGGCACGTCGACCATTTCGCCTCGGCTGATGAGACGGTTCGAAACCTTCTGAGCACTCAATCGGGAAGCGAACAAGTCGCGAGGGGCTTCGATGTCGTGTTGCATCCCGCACAAGAATATATCCAGGGCGGCGTAACCATATTCGGGCCACGTGTGGATCGACATATGAGATTCTGCAAGCAGAGCTACACCGGTGACGCCTTGTCCATCACCGAAATGGTGGAGATGGATGCCGATCAAGGTCGCACCTGCTGCTGCGGTGGCCTCCCGCATAGTCTCTTCGATCAATGACAGGTCATCCAGATGCGTGCATCCGAAGAGATCCGTCAAAAGATGTCGACCCTCCCGGCCGGACGAAATGGTCATATCAGTGTTTCAAACTTGTGCCCCAGATGGCGTAGGGCGGCTTCCGCCGCAGCTACGCCATGATAATGCGCTTCCTCGAACAGGGACAGGCCGCTCATGTCCGAGTGGGCGCGGAAGAAAGGCGGCTTTGTTGCTGCTCGCGCGGCAGGCGCAGTCGTCCAGATAAAGCCGGGCGTTGGCCGGATCATCGCATGCCCCCATTTCCAAAGGTCGATCGACCGGATCGCGCCGTCAAGGTCCGGGTTCATGAGCAACAGGTCCTCACGAATGATCCGCTTCCAGTCGTCATCGGTTCTGTCGATCAGGAGCCTGCGCGCAGATGACGGCTTCATCTCGGAAAGCGGCATATACCAGGTAAGCACGGTAGGCCCTTCCCGGCTAGCGTTCTGGTGCGTGGCGACAACATAGCCAAGCGAAGGACTTGAAGCCGAAACATTATCCCACGCCAATTGGACGCCCTTGCCGGCCGGCGCGCGCTCAACGGTGACGTTCGCTACCAGCCAAGGCGCGTAACTGTGGCTGGCAGCGCTTCCCCCCGCCCCTTTCACCAAACGTTCCGAAACAAAATGCGGCATTGCGAGGATGGCGGCGCGCGCGATCAAACGCGTGGTCTCGTCAGCCGCCGCATCGAAAATATCCACGGCGGCCTCGCCGCTGCTCGTCGACTGCGCTCGAAAGGCGACTTTCCCAGTTTGGATAAGATTTGGAAAGGCTGCCGCCATCAATCGCACAAGGCGGCCATTCCCTTCCGGCCAAGTGAGTTCGTTGTCGCCAACACCCTGTGCAGTAAACCCGCGCCGACTGGCGAAATAGTGGATGCCCGCCCAAGCGGAAACGTCTGAAGGTTCCGTGCCATAATCATCGCGACAGGCATAGCGAACATGCGCGCGCAGGATCGGGGAGGTCCAGCCTTTGTGCTCAAGCCATTGCGCAAAACTGATACGGTCAAGTGCAAGCAAGTCCGGATCATCCGCACTATAAGCGATGGGGATGGCGAAGGCAGGTCGGCCGGATGCGTCGCAGCGCGTTGAAAACGCGCTTATTTGGCGCTCGAATGCAGCCAGATCCGCGCGATCCTTGTCCGTCAGACCACTTCGCGGGATGAGCCCTTCCTGCCACCGTCCTTGCCACAGCAGCCTTTCCTGCAAATCCGCGCAGAGTTGGAGCGGATCGTAGATGGGGCGTCCATCACGTTCTCCCGTGATGATTCCAAACTGCTTGAGCATATGCCGAAGCGCGCGAGCCTCCTCGTTCGGAAGCGGGAGATAATGCGCGCCAAGGGGAAATGCCGAGACAGCGTTCCGCCCGCTACGCGCATTGCCCCCGATCGCGTCTTCCAGCTCAATCACCAGGAAATCGCGAAATCCGGCCTCGGCCAGTCGCCATCCAGCGGCAAGCCCCGCGACACCTCCGCCCACAATGAGAAGAGGTATTCTCGATTCGCGGGATGGTTCTGGAAATCGTCCGTCACGCAGTCGGTGACCGAGCGCCATATTTGCCCCGCTGCTCGCACCGTTGACCTCTTCAGTGCATCCGCTAAGCGCCCATGCTGAAGCTGCAGCAACGCCGCCTTTCAGCAGGCTACGTCTGTCAGCCTTCATACTTCGCCCATTCGTCCGCGAAGCTCCGGACCAGCGCCTGATTGTCGAGCCTATTCACCGGCACTGGGCGTCGTGCCATGTCCGGCGGAAAGAATAGCGCTTGCCGTGCTGTATCAGGCGAAAGGAAGCGGTTGTCGGGAAGAAAACGCGCCGTGGCGCCGGGATCTTGTTCGCTGGCTAGAATGAAGCCCCACTCGCCAAAGCTCGGGACATAAACGTGATACGGACGCGTGTTGAAGCCTGAAGCCTCCAAGGTCTGCGCCACGGTCCAAAAGGCAGCTGGCGCGACCAGGGGAGATGTACTCTGGATAACTGCCATGCCGCCGGGTGCAAGGTGTGGGCGCAGCATCCTGTAGAAGGTTTCCGTATAGAGCTTACCCACCGAGAAATCGACCGGATCGGGGAAATCAACGATGATAACGTCGAACCGGTCCTTCGTTTGCCTAATCCATCGGAAGGCGTCCGCGTTGATAACGTGCATACGCGGGTCATTCAGCGCGTTCCTGTTCAGCATGGTCAGCAGGCTGGTATTGCCAAACAGATGGGTCATGGCGGGATCGAGATCGACGAGCGTTACACGTTTAACGTCGGCGTGACGAAACACTTCGCGTGCAGCAAAACCATCACCACCGCCAAGGATGAGGACGTTGGCAGGTCGTGCAACGCGGCCCATTGCCGGGTGTACCAAGGCTTCATGATAGCGATATTCGTCGCGGGAAGAGAATTGGAGGTTACCGTTCAAATACAGCCGGATGTCGTCATTATTCCGTGTAAGTACAAGCCGTTGATATGGGCTCGACGTCGCATAAATCACGCGCTCGCCATAGGCTGCGATCTCTGACCATCGCTGGATGCGTTCCGCAAACAGAAATCCGGCGATCAGGCTGGCCGCTACGAAAAGACCGAGAATGCCCTCGCGCATCAGGCGGCGGCGGGACGGGATCAGGGCGAGCAACAGCAGCGCGACCCCGACATTGATAAGCCCAAACATCAGACCGGTGCGGATCAGCCCCAAATGGGGAACAAGCAGGAGCGGAAACAGCAGCGAAGCGGCCAAGGCGCCGACATAGTCGAAGGTCAATACGTTCGAGACGGTCTCGTTGAAATCAAAGCGATCGCGCAGGATCCGCATTAAAAGCGGAATCTCCAACCCGACCAGAAAGCCAATGGCGAAGACCAGTATGTAAAGGATGGGGCGGAACTGCTCGACCAACGGAAATAGCACGAAAAGACCAGCGGCAGACCATCCGCCAAGCAGCGCAACGAGTATCTCCACACGAATGAAGATGCGCAGTTCGCCGCGCCTTACGTAACGTGAGCACCAGCTGCCAACACCCATCGCGAACAAATAGGTGCCGATGATCGTCGAGAACTGGGTTATGCTGTCGCCCAGCAGGTAGCTTGCGATCGTTCCAGCAAGCAACTCATAGATGAGCCCGCACGTCGCAACGGCGAACACGCTTGCGAGCAGCAGGCCAACCAGCGCATTTCGTTTGGGCGGCAGCGCTGGCTCGGCATCTTCAGCCATGAATGGCAGCGGCCACAATGATCCCAAGAGCGATAGCGACGGCGCCTGCGAACTGCGCAACGGCTATGTTCTGCTTGTCCTTGATCTCTTCCCAGAGCTTTCCCGGCGTCAAAAGATCCAGCACGATGAAACCGACCGTGAAAACCAGCATGCCTATGCCTGCATAAAGCAGGGTATTGAGAAGCAGAGGAATAGTCGTGACCATGGGCGTCTCCTACTTATGCGTGGGGCCATAGGCGCGAACGGCGGCGACACGTCCACCATCGGCGAAGGGAGAATAGCCTTGGGATGCGGCAGCGAGAAACAAGCCGATGATCCCGAGACACCAGAAACCGTATAGAAAGGTCCCGCGGCTCACGGTACGAGGCCTTTCATCCATTCAAACGATCCTACTTCCTCTCCGTCGCGCTGCGCCAGGCGGGCATTCTCGAACATGATATGAAGGCAGAGCAGCAACAGCGGCGGGAGCAGAACGAAAAGGACGGCTAGCCAGAAGTTGGACGCGAATTGCGCTCCGCGCGAGACGGTCAGATTGACGTTGACGGCAGAAAAGCTTGGTGCGTCCATGCTTCCGGACATTGCGTTCCAGTTGCCGAAGGCGCCGGTGTTGCCCCAATGGTGCGCCGTCGCATCGACGACCAGATCATAGGTTCCAGCCGTAAGGCTCGCGACATTGAGCGTCTGGATCCGTGAACCTTCGGACCAGGGGCCGTCAGCATCGGCGCCTTCATAATGTTCATTGAGCGCATAGGCCTCGTAGCTTTCCTGCGTCGCACGATTGACGAAGGCGATGTCGATATCGACCCAGCCCTGGTTTATGTCGGACGTCGAGACATCGATGGTCATGGCCCGCCGGCCGGATGGTATGGTAATGGGACCGAAGGTCTGTGAGACGGCAGGGCCATCCGGCACAGCCTCAAAGCTGAATGTCTGCGGCGCGGTCGTTTGTCCGAAAAGAAGCGAGAGCACGAGTAGAGCGATCAAGGCAACGACGCCAAGAGGCAGCCAGGACGTAAACCGCCTGGCGAAGGGCGACGGCTGGTGCGCCAACGGCGTCATCCCCGGCAGCCATCGTGGCGGGCGCGGCACGTCAAACGCGGTGCTGATCTCCTGCGCGTTGAGCAATTCGTTGAGTGTCCAGCTCTTCTCGCGCTCGTTCGCTTCGAGGCTCAGCATGAAGCCGGAACGAACATAGTCTGTGGCCCGCACTTCCTCGCCAATCTTCACGCGCCAATAGAATTCGCCCGCAATGCGCGTGACCTTCGCAGTGCTGCCAGCATAAAATGGTTCATGGAGGCGCCCACCAGCAACGAACCCGCCGCTGTCATAGGACGGCGCTTTCGTCAGCATCGTTCCTAGGCTCCAATGGCCGTTCTGCTCGATCAGCCATCGATATCCCTCATAGGGATTGAAGAGAAGGAACTCCTGCCAACTGGCCCATCCATCCGACCTTTCCAGCCAGCCGATCACTTCCCACTCCACGCCGCGGAGCACGCCGCGCGTGCCGAGCGGGATTGCAAGCCGGGCCTGCGTTTCATTGTAGCGCGTTATGATTTTCGCGTCCGGATGCGCCACGTCGATCAGCGAACCGCAATACTCGCAGGCAAGTGTCACGGTATATCCGACGGCGCGTACTGCGATCGTGCCACCGCAGGCCGGACAGGAAAGACTCCGCGTGATTTCGTCCTCAGGCGGCATATTCAGGTGGTTTCCAGCCAGGCAGCGCGCGAAGGTATCGCGGCTGAAGCTCCGCCAGGGTCACATAGTGACCGACATATAGCGATGCTTCCCGATGATCCTTCTGGAAGGATGCGCAAAGCCCTTTCGTGCTCCGAAAGTCAGCGCTCAGCATCTCCCAGCCAGTTGGGGCCGTAAAGGGAAGTTCTCCTTCACAAGCGACACAACGCACGGTCCGCACGTCGACCAGTTCGTATTCGTTACCCGCTATGGTGCCCTTCTCGCCGGGCCGAACCGGCGTGCCATTGACCAGTTCCCGCAGCACGCGCGCCATTGATCCGCCCAGTTGCATGTGCCGCAGCGCCATGAATTGCCCCATGGCTTCGCCAAGCCAGGCATGGCTACCGTCCGCCAGCAGCATCAGCCACTCGTTCCACGCACCGTCTTCCCAGCTCCAACGCACGCGGCCGATAATTTCGAATGCCTGGTCGAAGCAGTGCCCCTGCGTACCGATCTGGACCGGGCTGATATCGAATGGGAGAACGGCGACCTCGCCCATGGCTTGCGCCGTTTGATCATACCGCACCACAAGAGCGCGACAGTAATCGCACACCTTCACCGGCAGCGCTGGCGAGCGGAAGATGACGTCCGCGCCACATTGAGGACAGGAAACACTCTGCATCACGAGGTCAGCGGATGCGGCCGAGCAGTTCCGCCTTCTTGGTATCGAACTCGGCTTGATTCAGCGCGCCCATCTCTAGCAACTTATGCAGTTTCTCGATGAGCGCGAAGGGATCCTCTGCCGCTGCTGCTCCGGCGGGAGCCGCGTTCAAACCACCGAGCGCACCAGCCATCGACTGGCCAATCGCCAGACCTGCGGCTGCTCCGGCGCCGATGGCCGCCGTCCCCCCGGACTGCGCGGCCGCCGTCTCTATCGCTTCGGCTGCCTGGAATTTCGCATAGCGGTCGAGATCACCCAGGACACGCATGGAACTCGCCTTGTCGAGATGCTTCTGCACCTCTTCCGGAAGCGAGAGGCTCTCGACGAAGAAGCTCTCGACCGAAAGTCCCCATTGGGCGAAAGCCGGCGCGACGGCAGCCTTGAGCCCATCGGACAAAGCGCTCTGGCTTGCCGCGAGATCAAGGAAGGGGGTACCACCACCGGCGACACCGGTCGCGAGGGCCGTCTGGATCGCAGCCCGGAGCTGCGGCTCAATGTCGCTGACCTTCACCTCGGCAAGCGTCCCCATGATCCGCGAGCAGAACGGCGCCACTTCATGGATGCGGATGCTGTAGCTGCCGAAAGCGCGAACGCGCAGCGGGCCCAATTCCGGGTCACGAAGGGTCACCGGCTGCACAGTACCCCATTTGAGGCCGATCTGCTCTTTCTCCGAGAAGAAATAGACATCGGACTTAAAGGGGGATTTGAACGCCTTATCCCAGTTCATGAGCGCTGTGAGCAATGGCAGCGTCGACGTATTGAGCGTGTAGAGCCCCGGGCCGAACATGTCAGCTATGCGACCTTCGTTGAAGAACGCTGCGATCTGCCCTTCGCGCACCGTCAGTTGCGCACCGTTCTGAATTTCCCGGTCGGCCAGCGGCACGCGCCACCCCAGCTGCCCCGGCTCTTCGACCCAATCAATGACATCGACGAACTGTTTTGAGAGAAAATCGAGGATCGCCATGCGTAATCACCTTCCATCACGACCTGGTCAATTTAGACGGGCTCGGAGGGTGAACAAGTAAAATCAGCCCTGCTGAACCAAGCTCCACTCCAAATCGAAACGCGCCAGATATTTTTTCAGGCGATCCGCATCATTCGAACTGCTGCGGCGCGCGCGTGACGCGTTGAAGAGGGCTCGCCCTGCTTCCGAAAGCGAGCGGCTGGCGCGGCATATCCTGATCGTCTCGGCAAGTTGGACACGGTCGAACAGATCGAGTTCGGCAATCTGTTCATCAGCCAATATCTCGGACAGAATATCGGCAGCATTGTCAGCCTGACCTGACCATAGCCGCCGTAGCCGTTCGATCTCTTTGTCTACGCAGTGCACATCAATTCGCCCTTTCGGGCTGAGCGTCGCCATGCGCGTCACACTGGCAGCGAGGTCGCGGAAGTTGCCATGCCAGCTCGCCTCTCCCGACGTCGCGAAGGCGAGATAGCGCTGGCGCGCTTCCTTGTTGAAACTGGCCTGATCGCCTTCGCGCTCAGCAAACCGATCCAGCTCATAATCGAGATTGGGCTCTATATCCTCTCGTCGGTCAGCGAGACCGGGCAAACGAAATGTCCACAGGTTGAGGCGTGCGTAAAGATCGTCGCGGAAGGCCCCTGATGCCACCGCTTCGCCCAGATCGCGGTTGGTGCCGGCGATCAGCTGGAAGTCCGACGCGACCTCCTTGTCCGCACCGACGGGGAGGAAGCGCTTCTCCTCAATGGCGCGCAGGATCATCGCCTGTTCGTCGAGACCAAGTTCGCCAATCTCGTCGAGGAACAGCATGCCCTTGTCGGCAGAGCGAAGCAGACCCGGCCGGTCGGCGACTGCGCCGGTAAAGGCGCCCTTGCGGTGGCCGAACAATGCCGACATGGCGCCGTCGCCTTTCAGCGTTGCGCAGTTCACCTCAACAAACGATCCCGCGATCTGATGCTTGGCCTTCTTGAGTTCGTAGATACGCCGCGCGAGTTGGCTCTTGCCCGCGCCAGTCGGCCCCATGAGCAGCACGGGTGCGCGGGATCGCAGCGCGACCTGCTCGATCTCGTCTATCATGCGGTTGAAGGCGGCGTTGCGCGTATCGATACCGGATTTGAGGAACGAAGCGCTCTCCGCGCTCGCAACGGCGAAACGGGTAGCGATGCTGTCATAGCGCGACAGGTCGAGGTCGATGATGCTCCAGCGGCCGGGCGCTCCGCCATCTTCGGCGCGTTTCGCTGGCTGGGTCTGGAGCAGGCGCCCCGGCAGATAGCGGGCCTCGGTCAGCAGGAAGAGGCAAATCTGCGCAACGTGCGTGCCGGTGGTGATGTGGAGGAGGTAGTCCTGTTCGTCCGGATCGAACGGCTCGGCCCGCGCGAAGTCGAGCAGCTTCCCATAGACCTCTTCAAAGTCCCACGGGTCGCGGAAATCGAGCACGCGCATGTCGACCTGGGTCTCGGGCGAGACCGAGGCGATATCCTCTGCGACATACTCTGCAAGACGCCGGTGAGCGGTACCGTGGAGCAACACTAGTCGATCGACCCGCAAATCTTCATGCATCGTGAGTGCGACCGTCGGCCGCCACTTGTTCCAGCGCGAAGGCCCGAATTTGCTCGCATCGAGCATGGAACCAAGGAATCCGATCACAGTCAGAGGTTTCATTCTTATACCATAGGATAAAAGCATATCCTTTACGATATGAAATTTGATCGTCGTCAGGCTGGTGTATCGCGGCTTAAGAAAATAAATATCTATATATCAATGATATGCGATTTTCTCTCGTCCCGATCTGTGGATTGGCACACCTCCTGCGTATTGGATTTGCGTTGGCCGAGGCGGATTACTCGGCCGGCAGGCGGAACTGGGGCGGCCGGAATGGGCTGGCCGCCCCTAGGACCGGAAATTCACAGGGCGTAGCTCAGTCTGCGCAGAGCGCCTGCCTTGGGAGCAGGAGGCCGCAGGTTCAAATCCTGCCGCCCTGACCAGATGAGGAGTTGGACGATGGCCAACAAGGGACTGTTTGCGAGCGCCATGGCGAAGCTGCTGCCGCGCGCCGATACGCTGAATCGGGAGGGTGCGCCAGCCTATGCTTATGGGCCGAGGGCAAAGCTCGCCCAACTGGCGGCAACCGGCACGCTGGCCGAAAATTTCTACGGCGCAGCGGAGACGCAGCTTGCCGATGTGCTGGATGCGGCCCGCGCGGTCGATCCGACTTTCGTTGCTCAGACCGCGATCTATGCCCGCACGTCTGGTGCGATGAAAGATATGCCGGCCCTGTTGGCTGCCTATCTGACGGTTGCGGATCCCGATCTCGCGGTTGGGGTGTTCGGCAAGGTCGTGAACAACGGCCGCATGTTGCGCAGCTTCGTTCAGATCATGCGGTCGGGTCAGGTCGGGCGGACGTCGCTCGGCACGCGGCCGAAGCGCTTGGTGCAGCAGTGGCTGGAGCAGGCGTCGATCCGTGACCTAATGCACGCCGCGACCGGCGCTGCGCCGAGCCTGGCGGACATCGTCAAGATGGTCCACCCGCGCCCGGCGGATGCGGAGCGCAAGGCTTTCTATGGCTGGCTGATCGGTCGTCCCTATGACCTCGCCGCTCTGCCCGTAGAGATCGCTGCGTTCGAGGCCTGGAAGCAGGACCGGACGCTGCCGCTGCCGCAGGTGCCCTTCGAGTGGCTGACCTCTTATCCGCTTGTCGCGGAGCAGTGGGCGGAGCTTGCCGGCCGCATGGGCTGGCAGGCGCTGCGGATGAACCTCAACATGCTGGCACGTAATGGTGCGTTCGGCATCGAGGGGCTCACCGATCAGGTCGCGGCCCGGCTTGCCGACCGCGATGCGCTTCGTGCTGTGCGGCCCATGCCCTATCAGTTGATGGTGGCATTGGGTCAGGTCGGTGACGGCGTGCCCCTCAAGGTGCAGGCGGCGCTGGAGGAGGCACTGGAGCTGTCGCTCCGGGGTGTTCGACAAGTGCCGGGCCGCGTGGTCGTCTGCCCCGACGTGTCGGGTTCGATGCAGTCGCCGTTGACGGGCTACCGCAAGGGCGCTTCGTCCAAGGTGCGCTGCATCGATGTCGCGGCTTTGGTCGCGGCGGCGATGTTGCGCTCCAACCGTGAGGCGCGTGTCATCCCGTTCGAGCAGGCGGTTGTGCCGGTGACGCTGAAGGCTACCGACCGGATCGCGGTAAATGCCGCGAAGCTGGCGGCGGTCGGTGGTGGCGGGACGAATGTCTCGGCGCCGCTCGCACTCCTCAACGAGGAGAAGGCGGCGGTGGATCTGGTGGTTATCGTCTCGGACAATGAGTCCTGGGTCGATGCGCAGCGGAGCGGCTCGACGGCGACGATGCAGGAGTGGACGAAACTGGCGAAGCGCAACCCGCAAGCCAAGCTCGTCTGCATCGACATCGCGCCCTACGGCACCACGCAAGCCGCCAGCCGGCGGGACATATTGAATGTCGGAGGCTTCTCCGACGCGGTCTTCGACACCATTGCGCGCTTCGTCTCCGGCGAAACGCACGACTGGGTGAGCATCGTGGAGCAAGTGGAGGTCTGAACGAACAGGGTCGTGGCGAATGCTGGCAGGACTACATGTCACCAGAGGAGGCCCGACGAGTAAAGCGCCCGGAAGGCAGTTGTGCCGAAAGGGAGATGCGGGTTCGAACCCCGCCTGTATCGGCAACGATGCAGTAGCTCAGTTGGGTAGAGCGCCAGTCCCTCGGGACGGTCTTTCTCACTTCTCGTCGCCGTGACCGAAATGCAAAACCATGGCGAATGCCGAGACGGATTACATTGCCTAGCTCCGGTGAGCACCTGACCAATAACCAGGGTGTCGGTTCAACTCCGTGCACATATCCTCTCAACACTTCGTCGCCATGGCACCAAAATTTGAGCTGGCGAATGCCGGCGGGACTACATGGTCAGAGCGCCTGCCCACGGGCAGGAGGTCGGCGGTCCGACTCCGCCTCCGGGAAACCGGATAGCTCAGGGAAATGTCTCGCCAAAACCTTGTCGCCGGCACCATGACTATACAGGGAGGTCGTTATGACCGAGAGCAGGACTTACGATATTCAGCACGTCGAGGGCGGCAAGCCGATCAAGCTGTGGACGCGCGGCGTGCCGGTCGACGAGAAGGCGCATGAGCAACTCCGCAAGGCGGCGCAGATGCCCTTCGTGTTCAAGCATGTTGCGGCCATGCCGGACGTGCATGTCGGCATCGGCGCGACCGTCGGCTCGGTGATCCCGACCAAGGGCGCGGTGATCCCGGCGGCCGTGGGCGTGGACATCGGCTGCGGCATGATGGCGGCGTGCACTTCGCTGATGGCGAGCGATCTTCCGGACAATCTGGAGGGTATCCGTTCGGCCATCGAGCAGGCGGTGCCGCATGGTCGTTCGGTTGGTCGTGGCCAGCGCGATCATGGCTCGTGGGGTGCACCGCCGGTCGAGATCGTGGACGCCTGGTCGACGCTCGTGGAACGGTTCAACTGGATCACGGCGAAGTATCCGCGGTTCAAGAACACGAACCAGCTTACTCACCTGGGAACGCTGGGGACGGGCAACCACTTCATCGAGCTGTGCCTCGATACCTCCAGCCAAGTGTGGATCATGCTCCACTCGGGTTCGCGCGGCGTGGGGAATGCGATCGGCACGTTCTTCATCGAACTTGCCAAGCAGGACATGCGCAAGTGGTTCATCAACCTGCCCGATGAAGACCTCGCCTACTTCCCGGAAGGGACCAATCATTTCGACGATTATGTCGAGGCGGTTGAGTGGGCGCAGGACTTCGCGGCGCTGAACCGCCGGATGATGATGACCAATGTGATCCGGGCGCTGCGCGGCCAGATCGCCAAGCCCTTCGACGCCGAGCTGGAAGCGGTGAACTGCCATCACAACTATGTGACGCGGGAGAACCATTTCGGTCAGAATGTGCTCGTGACCCGCAAGGGCGCGGTGCGCGCGGCGAAGGGCACGATGGGCATCATCCCGGGTTCGATGGGTGCGAAATCGTTCATCGTGCGCGGTCTTGGTAATGCGGAATCGTTCGAGAGCTGTAGCCATGGCGCGGGGCGCGTGATGTCCCGTACCCAGGCGAAGAAGCTGGTCTCGCTCGACGAGCATATCGCCGATACGGCGGGTGTCGAATGCCGCAAGGACGAGAGCGTCATCGACGAGACGCCCAAGGCCTACAAGCCGATCGAAGCCGTGATGGCCGCCCAGGCCGATCTGGTGGAGATCGTCCATACGCTGAAACAGGTGGTGTGCGTGAAAGGCTGAGCCTTTGGCGTGCACTTCCAGGGGAATTTGTCATGTCCAATGACGTCAACGACTGGCACCAGGAGGGGCAGCTTTTCGTCTGGCGCTATCCTAATGCCAGAAGGGGTTGGGCAGGCTGGCACTTCACGGGAGATCCGGCAGGCTGTCGATCAATCAGAAATCTGCTTGATCGCATGCATGGCGGGGATGCCTGCCATCGGACCATCACACTCGCGCCAGTGACCGAGGCGATCCTATCTGTGCCCAATTATCAGTTCAGGACAGATGGACGTTTTGAAAAGCTGCGGCTCGAGTACAGCCCAGACTTTCCGGACCTTCTTCTAGAACCGGTTGACGGGGCTCTGGTGATGACCGTCGGCATGCATCGGCTCAGGGGGTTAACTGCTGCCTTTGCGGAAGTTGAGATTGGGCTTGGTGACTTTGGTATCCCCACCTCCAGCAGCCGCAAAGTTGCAGCGTGGATGTTCTGGTGGATGCCCAGCATCAACTATAACCATGGAAAAAGATCGTGATCATCATTGACGGATCGGAAGGCGAAGGTGGCGGGCAGGTCGTGCGCAATGCGTGCGCGCTGTCGCTCGTCACCGGCAAAGCTGTCCGGATTGAGAACGTTCGCGCAAAGCGGTCCAAGCCGGGGCTCATGCGTCAGCATGTGACCGCGGTTGAGGCTGCGTGCGTCATAGGCAATGCCGAGTGTCAGGGGCTCCATGTCGGTTCGTCTGCGCTCAGCTTCACGCCGGGCAGCGTTGTGCCCGGCGAGTATCGCTTCGCCGTCGGCACGGCCGGATCGACGGGGCTTGTCCTGCAGACGGTGTTAATGCCACTGCTGCTCGCCGATGCGCCATCGCGATTGGTGCTGGAAGGTGGGACGCACAATATGCTCGCGCCGCCATTCGACTTCATCGCCAAATGCTTCCTGCCGATCATCAATCGTATGGGTCCGAAGGTGGAAGCCCGGCTCGTCCGTCATGGCTTCTACCCACGCGGTGGCGGTCGGATCGAGGTGGACATCAGCCCGGCGCCGTTGCGGCCCATCGACTGTCTGGAGCGCGGCGCCCTGATGGGCGTCAGCGGTCAGGCGCTGTTTGCAGGCCTGCCATTCGAGATTGCGGAGCGCGAGATCAATGTCGTGCGCCGGGATCTCGGTTGGTCAGAGCGGGAAGCCTGCGTACGCGAACTGCCGGAGAATCAGGGTCCGGGCAACATCCTGCTGCTCGAAGCGCAGTTCGAGCATGGGACCGAGATCGTCAGCGGCTTTGGCCAGCTTGGCGTGACTGCTGAGCGTGTGGCGAAGAAGGCGGTCGGGCGAATGCTTGGGTTCCTGGAATCCAATGCCTTTGCCGGCCCATATCTGGCCGATCAGCTGCTGCTTCCCTTCGCACTCGCGGGTGGAGGCAGCTTCACAACGGTCAAGCCGAGCCAGCACAGCCTGACGGCAGCAGATGTCATAGACCGTTTTCTAGGGCGCAGAGCGGACTTCGCTGTTCAATCCAACGGGACGCATCTTATGACATTTGGCTGATGACGTTGCGCGTTCGCATTGTTCAAGCTAAACGGCCGACCGCTCGGAGGCGATTCGTCCCGAGAGAACAGGAGTAAATGAATTGCTGGATCGTATGCCTTTTTCGGGCACGGCCGGCTTCATCCGTTCGCTGCCGTAGACCGCCTCCCGATTTGAGGCGCGGTTGCGGTAGCCCATGATGAGCTAGCCGCACCTTTTTTTCTACGAATGAACGCAGGCCATGCGCTTATGCGCGCGCCTTTTGCGCGAACGGGAAATTTATGAACGAATGGATGGTGATCCGGCGTATGGCGCGCCGGATTGGGGCGCCTGGCGAATCTCGCCTGCGCCGCGCTCTTGACGACTGGGCGGACGCCCATGGCGAATGGCTGGAACTTGCTGACGCGCGGAACTGGGCAGCAGCGTGCATAGCTCTATCGCGCCCGCGCGATCAGGGCCTAGTCCCGCATGTTCTGGCTATGGCGGGCGTTCTGGGCGACGCGCTCGCGCTCCCCGATTTCGACGCGGCGCTTCTGCGCCTGCTGGTTGCTGTCGACCGCCTTCCGCGCGTGGCCGCACTGGCACGCGCATGGAGCGAGAATAGCCGCGACCTGCCCACCCTGCTAGGCGAGGCGGCCGGCGCGCCTTCGACGGATGTCGAGCGTGCAGTGCGACGCAGTGTGGTGCTGCAACTCGGACTGGCCGGATTTCGCGCCAGCCGCCAAGGCGTGGTCGAAGTCGATCTTCGCTGGCCGCTTGAGCGATTGATCGATCGCGCCTCACCAGACCGCGATGGCGTGACTGCAGCCCTCGTAGGGCCTCTCCAGCCTGCACGGCTGCCCCTTGATGATTTCAGCCATGTGCTTGATGTGGATTTTCTTGTGTGCCTTCTTTCGGGGGCCGCACGGGACCGGGCGCCCGGCATTAACATCCTGATTTACGGACCGCCGGGTACTGGAAAGACCGAGCTGGCGAGAACGCTGGCAAAATCGGCGGGCCTGACGATGTATGGTGTGGGCGAAGCGGACGATGATGGTGATGAGCCAAGTCGATGGGATCGTGTCAGCGCTTTGCAGCTGGCGCAGCGGATCATGGCTCCCAATGACTGTGCAGTCCTTCTGTTTGACGAAATGGAGGATTTGATCGGAGACGCACGACCATCGTCTGGCGACTGGTTTTCCGGGCGCGAGGGCAGCAAGCTGTTCGTTAATCGCCTGCTCGAAACCAATGCTGTGCCGGTGATCTGGACCACCAATGCGATAGGCAACGTCGACGACGCCATCTTGCGGCGCATGAGCTTCGTGCTCAAGCTCGATTTGCCATCACCTGCGGCTGCGCGACGGATGCGTGATCGCATTGCCGTCGAGGAAGACATCACCCCAGACGCCAGGCTAGACGCGCTGCTCCACAGTGCCCCGGAAACCGCCACGGTGTTGCGCGTAGCGGCACGCGCAACGCGCCTCGCGGGCGCACCAGGGAATGCCGCCCTACCAGCGGCCACACTGGTCCGCGCGCTGCGCGGGCGTGAACTCCCACCAACACTCGGCGACACCATCGATCTTGATCTTTACGAAACGGCCCCTCCGCTCGAGCCCCTCGTCACTCAAATAAGTTCCAGCTGCTTTGCCGACATATCCATGCTCCTCACAGGCCCGCCCGGCACCGGCAAGACTGCACTCGCCCACTATCTCGCTAAGGCCTTAGACCGACCGTTGGTCACGAAGCGCGCGTCAGATCTGCTATCGCGATGGGTTGGCGGTACGGAGGCTGCAATTGCCGAAGCCTTTAGTGATGCGCGTGAGCGCGGCCATGCGCTGCTGTTCGACGAAGCGGACTCGCTCCTTTTCGACCGCAACACCGCCAGCCACAGTTGGGAAGTTGGTCAAGTCAACGAAATGCTGACCTGGCTTGATCGACATCCTCTTCCGGTCTTCGCGGCGACTAATCATGAGCATCAGCTTGATGCTGCTGCGATGCGCCGCTTCGATTTTAAAATCAGGCTTGCAACGCTCGGCCGCAAACGAGCCGCGCTAGCCTTCGAGCGATTTTTCGGCACGCCCGCTCCAGCTGCCCTGGCTGAACTTGACACGCTTACGCTAGGCGATTTCGCGGTCGTAAAGCGCCAGCTGCGCCATTCACCCGTTGCTCATCCGCATGAATTGCTCGCACGTTTGACGTTTGAAAGCGCATGGCGGCCGGGCACAGGGCAGATCGGGTTTCAGCTTCCATGAACAAGGCACTGAAGGCGACTGCCGCGTCAATTTTCAGCCGATCGAATCGAACAGCGGCACGCGCCATACAGAGAGTTCAACGCATTCTCAAAATACATCTCTAGCATATATAGAACGATTATTTCCCACAAAACCGCCCGAGGACTCACAGTAACGCAGGGGCGATACATTTCCCTCACCGACAATAGCGGAATCGGAAATCCGGACGGTAGGCGCCCATGGTGCAGGCAGATGCAAGTCTCGGCAGATTGCATCGCAATAAGGGCATCAAGCCTCTCGTTCGATGAACTGGACACCAGACTTCATGAACACCGTGCGCGAAGGCGGGGCAGACGAAAGGGCAAGACCGACACGACGGCAGCCGAATATCACAAAATCCACCGTCCTATTGCCACCAGCGGCAAACGCGTTGGGAAGCTACTGAGGCGCAACCGCCCGCCCTGTTCAGAATGCATGGCATCAGCCGGAAACAGAAAGCTGCATCCATGGCGCCGATGCCTCACATCTCGCGAGCGCGCGTGTGGCCAATTAACAACCACGCCGCAACAAATCCAAAATGCCAGATTTTGCTGCAATGCGGCACCTTGCCAGCCGGCATGGGTTGGCGTACGCGAGCGCGATCACCAGCCCTGTAGACAATAGCGGCTGGCGGCGCTGGCCACAGCTCCGTGCACTTCATGACGTAGGGATTACAATGAGCCTCTACCTGGATTATCTGGCCGAAATCAGCAACCGGGAAACTCAGGGCCTCGCGCCCAAGCCTATTGATGACGGCGCGCTGTTGAGCGAAATCATCGCTTTGATCCAGGACGCCGGCAGCGAGCATCGCGCCGACGCCCTGAAATTCTTCATTTACAATACGCTGCCCGGCACGACGAGCGCCGCCGGTGTAAAGGCTGCGTTCCTCAAGCGGATCATCCTCGGCGAAGTCACAGTCGCTGAGATCACGCCGGCATTCGCATTCGAGCTGCTGTCGCACATGAAGGGTGGCCCTTCGATCGCCGTGCTGCTCGACATTGCCCTGGGTGATAATGCGGCGCTGGCGGTTCAGGCTGGCGATGTGCTCAAGACCCAGGTGTTCCTGTACGACGCCGACATGGCGCGCCTCAGCGACGCCTACAAGGCGGGCAATGCGGTGGCGAAGGCAGTGCTGGAAAGCTATGCGAAGGCCGAATTCTTCGTTCAGCTTCCCGATGTTGAGGGCGAGATCAAGGTCGTCACCTTCATCGCGGGTGAAGGTGATATCTCGACCGACCTCCTGTCGCCGGGCAATCAGGCGCATTCCCGCTCCGACCGCGAACTGCATGGCCAGTGCATGATCTCGCCGGACGCGCAGCAGCAGATTCAGGCGCTCAAGATCCAGCATCCCGACAAGCGCGTGATGCTGATCGCGGAAAAGGGCACGATGGGCGTCGGCTCGTCGCGCATGTCGGGCGTCAACAATGTGGCGTTGTGGACCGGCAAGCAGCAGAGCCCCTATGTGCCCTTCGTCAACTATGCGCCCGTCGTCGCCGGCACCAACGGCATCTCGCCGATCTTCGCGACCACCGTGGACGTGACCGGCGGCATCGGCATCAACCTGAAAAACTGGGTGAAGATGACCGGGCCGGACGGCAAGCCGATCCTGAACAATGACGGCAATCCGGTTCTGGAGGAGAAATTCTCCGTCGAGACCGGCACGGTGCTGAAGATCGACGTCAAGAACAAGAAGCTGACCGACGAAGCCGGCAACGAGCTGGTCGACGTCGCTTCCGCCTTCACGCCGCAAAAGATGGAATTCATGAAGGCGGGCAGCAGCTACGCCATTGTCTTCGGCAAGAAGCTCCAGACCTTCGCCGCCGAGACGCTGGGCATCGAGCCGACGCCGGTGTTTGCCCCCAACAAGGAAGTCTCCGTCGAAGGCCAGGGCCGGACGGCCGTCGAGAAAATCTTCAACCGCAACGCCGTGGGCGTCACGCCGGGCAAGGTGCTGCACGCCGGATCGGACGTGCGTGTGAAGGTGAACATCGTCGGGTCGCAGGACACGACGGGCCTGATGACCGCGCAGGAACTGGAAGCGATGGCGGCGACCGTCATCTCGCCGCTGGTCGACGGCGCCTATCAGTCGGGCTGCCACACGGCGTCCGTGTGGGACAAGAAGGCACAAGCCAACATCCCGAAGCTCATGTCCTTCATGAACAATTTCGGCCTGATCACCGCGCGCGACCCCAAGGGCGTCTACCATGCGATGACGGACGTCATTCACAAAGTGCTGAACGACATCACCGTAGACGACTGGGCGATCATCATCGGCGGCGACAGCCACACCCGCATGTCCAAGGGCGTGGCCTTTGGCGCGGACTCGGGCACCGTCGCGCTGGCGCTGGCGACAGGCGAGGCGACCATGCCGATCCCGCAGTCGGTCAAGGTGACGTTCAAGGGCAAGATGCAACCTCACATGGACTTCCGCGACGTCGTCCATGCCACGCAGGCGCAGATGCTCGCACAGTGCGGCGACAATGTGTTCCAGGGCCGGATCATCGAAGTCCATATCGGCACGCTGCTGGCCGACCAGGCCTTTACCTTCACCGACTGGACGGCCGAGATGAAGGCCAAGGCCTCCATCTGCATTTCCGACGATGAGACGCTGATCGGATCGCTGGAGATCGCCAAGGCGCGTATCCAGATCATGATCGACAAGGGCATGGAAAATGCCGCCGGTACGCTGAAGGGTCTGATCGCCAAGGCGGACGCGCGCATCGCCGAAATCCGCTCGGGCACAAAGCCTGCGCTCTCGCCCGACGCCAATGCGAAATATTTCGCCGAGGTCGTCGTCGATCTGGACCTGATCGACGAACCGATGATCGCAGACCCGGACGTGAACAACCCGGACGTGTCCAAGCGCTACACCCACGACACGATCCGTCCGGTCTCCTATTATGGCGGCACGAAGAAGGTCGACCTCGGCTTCGTTGGATCGTGCATGGTGCACAAGGGCGACATGAAGATTATCGCCCAGATGTTCCGGAATATCGAAAAGACCGAAGGCAAAGTCGAATTCAAGGCGCCGCTGGTCGTCGCCCCGCCGACCTACAACATCGTCGATGAGCTGAAGGCCGAGGGCGACTGGGATATTCTTCGGAAATATTCGGGCTTCGAGTTCGACGACGTGCACCCAAAGACTTCCAACCGGACCGAGTATGAGAACATGCTCTATCTGGAACGTCCGGGCTGCAACCTGTGCATGGGCAATCAGGAGAAGGCGGAAAAGGGCGACACCGTCCTCGCCACGTCGACCCGCCTGTTCCAGGGCCGGGTCGTGGAGGATTCGGCCAACAAGAAGGGCGAATCGCTGCTGGCATCGACCCCGGTCGTCGTCCTGTCGACCATCCTTGGTCGCACGCCGAGCGCCGAGGAATATAAGAATGCGGTCGCCGGCATCGATCTCACCAAGTTCGCTCCGCCAAAAGCTGCATAAATCGCTATCCGGTGACGGCAGTTACCGGGTCTAAATAGCCCGGTTGGGAAACCGCCAACCTTCAGGCAGCTGGCTTATGTGGCCTGAAGGTTGAAAGCGGCGCGCCTGCGTGGAGCAGGCGCGGATGGGAAGCCCCCCAGCGTCGTGTTCGGATCGACGCATGGGCGGCTCCGGGAGCCGATACAGCCGGCCAACGCCGATCGTCAGCGAACGAAGGTCAGGGTCGTGATGTGCGCCACGCCATCAACCGGCTGGCCTGCCACCTTGCCCGCGGCCACTTCCTCATGCGCCGCCCCGATCAGGTATCGGCCGGCACCAAGCGATGCGATTTCGATCTGACCCGACGCATCGGTCTTGAACGACTTCTGCCACTTGTCCGGGCTGATCACGGTAACGCTGCTGTCGGGCACCGGCTTGCCACGGAACAACAGTGTGAAGCGGTCGGCATTCGCAGCGACCGGCACAAATTCCAGGTCAAGCGCGCCCCTTGTTTCCGCGCGTCCGGCCCGTGCGTAGAAGATTGCGCCCTTGGCCTTGCCCTCCTGCTTCCACGGCGCGAACACGCTGTCATCCTGCACGCGCACATCACCTGCGCCGGCGACCGCCGCTTCGATATGGTTGGCGCGGCGCGTCAGCGCAGCCTTCGCGTCGCCGACCACAACCGGCTTTACCAGCTTCGGAAATTCCGGGTCGCCCTGCGCCGGCACCGCCTCTGCAGGCTCGCCCAGATAGATGCGTGCCGGGCCGGTCGCGTCGCGCTCCACCCATATTTCATGCGCGCCTGCCGGCGTCGCCACCACGACCGCCAGACCGGCGATCCATCCGTTGATCCGCATTGCATCCGCTCCTGTTTGCACCGGCCCATTACCGGCGCAGAGCGCATAGACCGCAGTGGATTTGGTTGCAAATGATTATCATTATTCCATTATGAAGCCGTCCGTTGCCCGGATCAGCGCATCCAGGATACCCGGCTCGTCATAGGCGTGTCCCGCGCCTTCGATCATCTCGAAACGCGCCTCGGGCCACGCTCTGTGCAGCGCCCACGCCGTTTCCGCCGGGCATGCCATGTCGTATCGGCCCTGCACGATCACGCCCGGAATGCCGGCGAGCCTGCCCGCATCGCGGATCAACTGCCCCTCCTCCAGCCAGCCGCCATGCACGAAATAATGATTTTCGATCCGCGCGAAGGCGATGGCGAAATCATCCTCACCAAAATGTGCAGACGCCGCTTCATTGGGCAGCAGGCGCAGCGTCTCCCCTTCCCACAGGCTCCACGCCTTGGCGGCGGCCACCTGCGCCGCGCGATCATCCCCTGTCAGGATGCGGCGATACGCATGCAGCAGGTCGCCCCGCTCGCTCTCCGGGATCGGCGCCAGAAACCGCTCCCATTTGTCGGGAAAGATGCGGCTCGCCCCTTCCTGATAATACCAGTCGATCTCTTGGCTGCGGATCGTGAAGATGCCGCGCAGCACCAGTTCGGACACGCGGGTCGCATGCGTCTGCGCATAGGCCAGCGCCAGCGCCGATCCCCAGCTGCCGCCAAACACCAGCCATTTCTCTGCGCCCACCATCTCCCGCAGCCGCTCGATATCGGCGACCAGATGCCAGGTCGTGTTCGCCTCCAGCCCGGCATGCGGCGTCGATCGCCCGCAGCCACGCTGGTCGAACAACAGCACGTCGTACCGCGCGGGATCGAACTGTCGGCGATGGTCGGGCGCTATGCCGCCGCCCGGCCCGCCGTGCAGGAATACCGCAGGCTTGGCCCCCGGCGTCCCGCACCGCTCCCAATAGACGCTGTGCCCGTCACCCACGTCCAGCATGCCGGACGCGTACGGCTCGACCGGCGGATAATAGCCGCGCATCAATCGTCCGCCGGATCGTCATATTTGAACGGATCGGTGACGGCCGGTTTGCCCGGCAACGGCATGCGTGGCAGCGTCTTGGCGCTGTCCGCCGCCTGCAACAGCATGCCCGCCAGCACGGTCGCGCCCTGCCGCATATCCTCCGCTTTCAGATGATCGAACGTGTCGATGCTGGAGTGGTGCACACGACTGCCATAGTCGAGCGGGTCCTGGATGAACTGGTAGCCGGGAACGCCCACGCCCTGCATGAACACGTGATCGGTGCCGCTCGTCGGCTGCGACACCACCGTGCCGGCGCCCATGCTGGCAAAGGGCGATAGCCATTCCTTCAGCATCGGGACGGCCGCCACATTCCCCTCGGCGTAGATCCCGCGCAGCTTGCCTGAGCCATTATCGATGTTGAAATAGGCCTTCAGGTCGCCATAGCCCGGCCGCGGCGTGATAGGATAGCGATAGCGATAGCGCAGCATATCCTCGATACCGCCCTCCGATCCTTCGGCGCTCGGCGCGCGCTGGGCCAGATATGTGTCGACATAGGCCATCGATCCCAACAGTCCCTGCTCCTCGCCGGACCACAGGACGAACCGGATGGTGCGCTTGGGCTTTACACCCAGCTTGGAAAGGATGCGGGCCGCCTCCATGATCATTGCACTGCCCGCACCATTGTCTGCTGCGCCGTCACCCGCGACCCAGCTGTCCAGATGCGCGCCGGCCATCACATATCCGGCCTTCTTGTCGGCGCCCGGTATCTCTGCAATCACATTGTACGCATTGACGTCGCTGTCGTCGAACGCCACGTCGCTCAGGATTTCCAGCTCGGGCGCTGCGCCGCTCTTGGCCAGGCGCGCGAGGCGGCGATAATCCTCGGCCGCAATTTCCACGCCCGGCAGCTCCGGCGTATCGCCAACGCGATAGGTATAGCCTTCGCCATGCACCAGCTTGGCGTCACGATAGGAAATGCGCGCCCACGCCACGGCGCCTTCGGCCTTCAAAAACGCATCGAGCTTCTTGGTGAAACGTACGGACTTTATGCGCTTTTCCGCCGTAACAGGATCATAGGTTGGCTGTTTGTAGGCATCGAGCTTCGAAATATCCTCGCCCGACAGTCGCTTGAACGGGGCTTCGCCCGGTTCGCTCCCGGTCTCCGGCATCGACACCAGCACGATCTTGCCGGCCAGCTTGCCTTTCCACGCGTCGAAATCGCGCTCCTTCTTCATTGGCGCGACGATGATGGGCGCGCGGAGCACGCCGCTCGTCGGCGGCGTCCAGGCGACGGGAATCGATGTCAGCATGATGGGGCGTGGCGACACCATGCGCACATAGGCCGTGTTGATCGACCAGCCGCGACCAAAGCTGAACCCTTCCTTGTGGACGTTGCTCAGGCCCCATTCGCGAAATTTGTCGGCGGTCCATTTTTCCGCCTGCCGCATCTGGGGCGAATTGGTCATGCGCCCGCCGATCCCGTCGGTCAGCTGCTGCGCAGTCACCATCACTTCGCTGCGGTTCAGCCCCTCGTCGATCACGCGATTCAGTTGGTCGGCTTGCTGCGCCGCAAGTGGCGATGCGAGCGCGACGAGCGGTAGAGCGACGATGGAGAAGCGCATGAATATGTCCCTTTCCCGGCAGCGCACAGAAAGTGCCGCCTGCTTTATGGGTGGGACTTTAAACGGGCTTTCCGTCAGTGGACAACCGCGGATCGCCCCCCGCCGGCTTCATGGGATAAATCCTCCCCGTTCGTTGAGGCGACCATCTGTACGAGCAGGCCGGTCTTGACCGCGCTTATTGCGGTGGTCGCGGTGCCGTCGCTGCGCGTGCGGCAATCGCTGCCCTGCGGTCCGCTGCGTCGGCGCGCGCATTGGCATCGATGGCATCCTGTCGGGCCGCCACCGCACTATCCGCTTGAGCCTGCGCATTCAGATCTGCCGTCTGGTTCTTTTCACCGATTGCCGTATCCGCGAACTGCTGCGCCTCTACGGCCGCCGCAATGGCCTTCTGCTCCTTGCCGCTCTTGTAATGTTCCTTCGCCATGCGCAGCGACGCCTGAGCCTTCGCAATGACGTCGGGCGATGCCTGGCCTGTTTTCATCCTGAGCGCGGCGTCGATCTTGCCCTGTGCCTGGGCTATTGCGGTCAATGCGCGCTCCTCGTCCCCGGCCATGGCGGGCGAAACCGCCAGGAACAGGGCGGACGCGGCGATGATGCCGCTCATGGCGACTTTGATCTTGCGCATAATCTCTCCTGTCACGGTTGTACCGCCAAAAAACGTGGTCGGAACGGCCGAGGTTCCGACCCAGGCGACTCGGCGCGGATTGCGTCGGAACTGCCACTTGAACCGCAATGACTGTCCTACACCGCTGCGAAACGGCTAGAATATGGTGATGACCACGCTGCGACCACACCTGCCGCCAGAACCGATGACGCACGATGAACTGTGCGCACAGCGCGCCTTGTCGCAAACCGCCCCGAGATATTTGAAGGCACCCGCAACTTCCGCAACTTTGGTTGGATTTTTTGACCGCATCATCCGGGATGCGGGACGTGACGCAAACGCCTAGCTGGGCATGGAAATAAGGAGATGCCCGTGACCTTCTCTCACAGGGATGTATCGCTTTTGACGATGCTTGCACTGTCCACACTGCTGCTCAGCACCATCCCGGCCGTCTGCTGCGCGGGGCTGGCGTGAAACCGGATCTCTCCGCGCTGGATCATCATGGCGCAGCCGTCATTCCCGGATTGCTGGACCCGGCAAGCTGCGCCGCCCTGACGCACCTTTGGAGCGGCCCACAGGACATGTTCCGCAAGGAAGTTGTCATGGCGCACCATGGATATGGCAGCGGCCGCTACCGCTATTTCGCCTATCCCCTGCCAGAGCCTGTGGCCGCACTGCGTGCGGCGCTCTATCCCCCGCTCGCCGAAATTGCGAACCGGTGGGCCGATCAGCTGAAACTGCCGGATATATATCCTGCCCATCATGCCGATTTCCTGGCACGGTGCCATCTGGGCGGTCAGGTTCGGCCGACTCCGCTACTCCTTCGCTACGAAACCGGCGACTGGAACGCATTGCATCAGGACGTCTACGGTCCCCACATTTTTCCGCTTCAGGTTGCGATCCTGCTTTCCCAACCGGACAAGGATTTCACCGGCGGCGCGTTCACGCTCACGGAACAGCGACCGCGCATGCAGTCCCGCCCGGAGGTCGTTCCCCTGAACCGGGGCGACGCCGTGGTCTTTCCCGTGCGCGACCGACCCGTAACCGGCGCGTGCGGCGTGCATCGTGTCCAGATGCGCCATGGCGTCAGCCGCCTGCTTTCAGGCACGCGGTTCACGCTCGGCATCATCTTTCATGACGCGGCTTAGGCTGCCGCCACCTGCTCATGTTTCAGCAGATACGCCTTGGCCTCCAGCCCGCCCGCAAAGCCCGTCAGCTTGCCGCTCGCGCCAATCACACGATGGCATGGCGCAATGATAGAGATGGGGTTGCGCCCGTTGGCGGCGCCAACAGCACGCGAAGCGGTCGGCCGCCCGATCTGCGCGGCGATCGCACCATAGCTTCGCGTCTCCCCAAAAGGTATGGTCAACAGCGCAGCCCAGACGCTCTTCTGGAAATCGGTGCCGTGAAAATCGAGCGGCAGGTCGAAACTGCGCCGGTCGCCCGCGAAATACGCCCGCAACTGCGCCTGCGCCATCACCAGCGCGGGATGCTCCGGTGCTTCGATCATGGCATCCAGCCTGACCCTGTCCGGATCGTCATTCTCCCACAGCACGGCGACCAGTCCCCGCGCACTGGCGACCAAAGTCAGCACACCAACGGGCGAACGCATAGTGGCAAAGGCATAAGGGGTGCGGGAAGTCATAGCCTGTCTCCTTGTCTCATGCCTGCCCATAGGCCAGCTAGCGGCCCAGAGCTTCCCGCACCTTGCCCCCAAAGCCGCTTGACGCAACCGGCCAAACCTAGGAAAGCCAAAAGCCTCGCGGGTGTAGCTCAATGGTAGAGCAGCAGCTTCCCAAGCTGACGACGGGGGTTCGATTCCCCTCACCCGCTCCAGGTATTACGATTCTCGTAAATACCTGAAATACAACAGATAAATCAGGCGATTTTCGCCTGTGCAGGTTCTGTGTAGAATAATTTGCGGATTTGCCGCGCTTCCGTTTGACGCGGCTCCATCAGCTGGCGCGCGTCGCAATCCAGAATATTCGCCCTGCCGCGTAGCGTCTACACGAGCGCGGCACTTGGGTTTGCTTGTACCGGCCCGCGCCGTAGTCCGGTCAAGCCGGCTCGGCATCCTTCGCCACGCGCTTGCCGCGTGCAGGCTTGGCGACGGCACCCTTCTTGCGGCCAAGGCCGATGGATTTCGCGAGCGTGCGGCGCTGCTCGGTGTAATTGGGCGCGACCATCGGATAATCGGCGGGCAGGTTCCACTTGACCCGGTATTCCGCTGTTGTCATCTGGTAATGGGTCATCAGATGGCGCTTCAGCATCTTCAGCTTCTTGCCGTCTTCAAGGCAGACGATGTAATCCTGCTTTACGGATGCGCGCACGGAAACCGCAGGTTCAGGTTTCACTTCCTCTGGTGCAGTCACCTCCAGCCCGGCAAGGGCGGAATGCACCTTGGCGATCAGGATCGGAAGATCAGACACCGACACGCTATTGTGGCTCACATGCGAAGAAACAATGTCTGCCGTCAGCGTAACGAGTAATTCAGGGTCTGCCATCCGATCGGCCTCCAACTCTTTGAGGCAGCGATAGAATTGGTCATGGCGAAATCAAAGCTGTTTCTTTTGCAAGCGCAGCGCATGTGGCGATCCGCTAGCCCCCGGAGAAGATATGCACTTCCCATGCGCCAAGATCGATACAGAAGAGATCGCCGCGATTTTAGCTGTCCTTTTTGCGTGTCGAACCTAGGCCACGCTTACCGTGCAACACGCCATCCGCGTTCTTCGTCCAACCCGATGCCGAATGCCATATCGCGGATTGGCCCATGATGAAGGCGAACTTGTCGTCGCCAGATTGGCGCATCGTGCCGACACGAAATTGAGCGCCCACCAACCGCATACCTTCAGCCTCTTTGCCGTAGTTGGTCGTATCGTCGTCGTGTTCGCCAAGCCAATCGGGAAACAGCGCGACTGCGGGCAACTGCGCGCCCTTGTGGGCAGGCAGTCGGGCGTCGGTAATACGGGAAAGTCGATAGTGAATGGCTTGCCGTATCGCGTCGGCAAACTCGCTCTTGAACAGATGCGATTTCTTGAACTCCCAACCGAAGGTCCAGCCGGTCGTCCGGCATGTAGCTAAGGCGTCGATCCGTAGCGCATGGCCATCGGCGTTGATGGCTTCAACTTCTTCGACAAATTCGAAGTGCGACGCGAGGCGTTGCAGCACTTCGGCACGGGCCGACGGTTCGGTCACGTAGCGACGGCGGCTATCGTCCTTCGACTTCGGCATAGCGAACTACAGCCTTTCCGTCGCGCCAAAGGGAGTATCGAAGCGAATGATTGGCAGCAACATGTCTTCCAACGATTTAATCGCATTGTTCACAAGGTTGGCAACTGCATCAACGCCGTCTGCACCGCCACCAAGCCAAATGATCGCTTCCAGCCGGTCGCGTCGGGCGTCTTGCTGCGCTTCCCGTTCTTCGGTGCGCGCCGGGGCTTGGCTGGCCAATGTGGCGTAGCTGCTGGCGGCGACAAGGATACGATTTCGCTGTTTCCAAAACTCATTCAGCGCAGTTTCAGCCGAATCACCGAATATCGCTTTCGCGGCTGGCATCGTATCAAGCAACCTATCCCACAACGCTCTTTGAGCGTTCGACCGCGACATAACGCCTTGGGCAATGACTAACTTTCCGACCCCTTCTAACGGCGTTTGATCGTTGATGACGCCCGTTGAGCGTAGCAGTTCATGCACCTCGGCATTTTCGGCGGGCTGCATCCCTTCAGCACGAAGACCTTCGATGGCACGACGAAGCCGGTAGGCGAGCGTCATCACCTGTTCCGCCAGTTCGATGCGACGTTCTTCGTTCTTTTGCCGCCGCCATTGCTTGAAAGTATCGGACCCCTTGTGGGCAGCATTGTCCGCCGTCGGCACCAATGGCACAGATTTGAGGTTGTGATTTAAGGAGGATCTGGGCTTCGTCGTAGTGACGAAGGAACGAAGATGAAGCCCAGA
>Ga0209066_10000950_pt1 | contig 40011 bp, 27 predicted proteins | sample All_14_2_FD_187198 | JGI IMG/M metagenome (GOLD analysis project Ga0209066, IMG submission 187198) | Freshwater microbial communities in response to fracking from Pennsylvania, USA - Allegheny Zone_MetaG_DW_15 (SPAdes) (version 2) ... | reverse complement strand
GCCCCAGGGAGCCCCGGGCTCCGAAGCACGCGCCGCCGAGCCCGAGAAGATCGAAGGCAGCAACGTCTGCAACGTCCACAAACCCACGATCACCCCCTACCTCCCCGCCGCAGACAAATCCACCGGCACCGCCGTCATCATCTGCCCCGGTGGCGGCCACTCCAAGCTCTGCCTCGGCCATGAAGGCTACGCCCTGGCCGAATGGTTCCGCGATCACGGCATCGCCGCTTTCGTGCTGAAATACCGCCTCGCCCGCGAGCCCGGCAGCACCTACACCATCCAGGACCATGCCATGGCCGACGCCCGCCGCGCCATCCGCACCGTCCGCGCCCGCTCCACCGAGTGGCACATCCAGCCAGACCGCATCGGCATCCTTGGCTTCTCCGCCGGCGGCGAACTCGCCGCCTTTGCCGCCATGACCAACGATCCCGGCAACAAAGAATCCGCCGACCCCGTCGAGCAGCAGTCCAGCCGCCCCGACTTCCAGGGCCTCATCTACCCCGGCACCTCCGGCCTCTTCAACGCCACCAAAGGCATGCCCCCGCTCTTCATCGCCGCCGGTTACAGCGACCGTCCGGACATCTCCGAAGGCATGGCTACCCTCTACCTCAAATACAAGGCCGCCGGAGTGAAAGCCGAAATGCACCTCTTCGCCAACGCCGGCCACGGCTTCGGCTACAAACACGACGCCAAACCCACCGCCGCCTCCCGCTGGCCCACCCGCTTCACCGAATGGCTCACCGACAGCGGCATGCTGAAGGAGAAGTGAAGAAATCTCCCTGCTCGCTTTCGATTGACGGCTGCTGATGGTTCATCTCATTTCCAGTTCATGTCGTTTGCCGCCTACCAACGCCAGGTCATCGCTTATCATGGCTGCGATCAATCTGTGGTCGAGGAGTGCTTTCGTGGCGGAAAGCTGAACGAGAGCGCCAACGATTACGACTGGCTGGGCAATGGCATCTATTTCTGGGAACACGGCCCAGCCAGAGCGATGGAATGGGCGCAGTTTATGAAGCTCCGACGGAAGGTGGTCACTCCGGCAGTGGTCGGTGCGCTGATCCAGCTTGGGAATTGCTTCGACCTGCTGGATGTCAGGTTCACCGATCTTCTGCGTGGCATGTTCCTCAATTTCAATAAATCCGTTGAGGGAGCAGACGATGTGCCGCCTGTCAACGATCCTGCACGCAAGCTTCACAGGCTTGATTGCGCCTTTCTCAACTGGGCGATACCGATTGTTGAAGAAAAGTTGGAGGTCCGTTTTCAGACGGTACGGGGAGTTTTTGTTGAAGGAGAGCCTCTCTACCCATCAGCGCAGATTTTTATGCACTCTCATATCCAGATTGCCGTCAGAGATCCGGCGGCCATTTTGGGGTTCTTCCATCCTGCAACCGTTGACAGTCATTGATATTGCGGGCAATTTACGCTCATGCCAAAGGTTTCAAAAGCTACCACCGCTCCCAAGGCACGAAGACGACGTGAAGTTGTGCAACGCACTGCTTCAAGCGGTTGGATTCCTTATGGTTACATCACACAAAAGCAGCTGGATTCCGTTCTCGCACATGTGAAGAGCATGACCCAGGCTGAGATGGTGGAGTCTCTTAAATCCTGCGGTGTTTTGACCCCTACCGGCAGGCTGGCAAAGCGTTACCGGAGCAGCTAGCCTCTCCCTCACTGCACACTGGGGGTGCCACCTGATCATCCATGGCGGCGTGGCGTGCGATCTAGAGGCATGAAAATCCTCAACGACACCCCCCTCACCGAAAAACGCATCGCCATTCTCGCTACCGACGGCTTCGAGCAGTCCGAGCTCGAAGAACCCATGAAAGCCCTGCAGCAAGCAGGCGCCACCGTCAGCATCGTCTCGCCCAAAAAAGGCAAAATCCAAGGCATGCGCCACGCCGAAAAAGGCGACGAATTCGACGTCGACATCCCGCTGCGCAACGCCCGCCAGAGCGACTTCGACGCCCTCGTCCTCCCCGGCGGCCTCATGAACCCGGACGCCCTCCGCTCCACCCCCGAAGCCGTGGACTGGGTTCGCGAGTTTGGCCAATCCGGCAAGCCCATCGGCGCCATCTGTCACGGCCCCTGGCTCCTCATCGAGGCCGGCTTGGTGAACAACCTTCACATGACCTCCTGGCCCGCCATCCAAACCGACGTCAAAAACGCCGGCGGCCTCTGGGTGGACGAAGAAGTCGTCGTGGACCACGGCATCGTCACCAGCCGCAAACCCGCCGACATCCCCGCCTTCAACGCCAAAGTCATCGAAGAAATCTGCGAGGGCATTCACCAGCGCTGAGGGGTGCCGCTTCGATCCCTTCTTTTCATTACAATCCCTGAGGGGCTTTGGTCACCAAGGCCTGCTGCAGGCGGCTGCGCAGATAGCTGCCCCGCACAGCTCTTTCGGATTCTTCGCTGAGCTCTCCTTTGAAACGATTCAAAGGGTGAGGCAAATCGTAGATCCTTGAAAAGGCACCAGAATCAGATGTTTGCAGCCTGATCTGAACGGATTGGGGGCTGAAAGCCGGCAGTCGCGCCGCCTGAGGCAGGATGCTCGGGCGCAATGTTTGCAAGGTTGCGTCGAGCGCAGGCAAGGCTTCACCTTCGGACACGCCCTTTACCTGATACTCAGGAGCCAGCCTGCCCGCAGGCCTTGGTTCCTGGGATTCATCCGGTGCGATGAGAAACGGTCGGAATGGGCGCAAAGGGCGTGAATAATCCGGTTTGTTTTGAGGTTGGGAGATCGGTTGCAATATCGCCATATGCACCGTTTCGCCTTCCTGGCACGAAACGATGACTGTGCAGTTGTTCGCCGCTGTGAAAGTGCCGTTGAACGACGCAGGTGGCTTAGGCCACTTCAAAAGCCTCTCACGTTCATCTTCGACAAAAATGGAATCAACCAGCCACCGACGCGCCGCCTCACGTGGCAGGGAGAAACGGAAGAGCATCTGCTTGCGTTGGACATACTGCTCCAGGCGCTCGGTGTTGCTGCTGAGCACCACCGCTTCCGCTGGCAGATCCGCCAGCAGTCCGGCTGCTTTCAGATGAGTCCATTGCTTCGCCAGCTCAGGCTGCATACGGATCACATCATCGCTTATCGGGAGCTGGGGCTTGCTCGCAGGCTCCAATGATGCAGCCGCTTTTGGGTCAGAGGGCGCATCAGCCAAAGCCGCAGCACCATAGACGCCGCTGGCTTCAAACTGCACGCTCTGATTCCCCAGCACCTTGGTCGTTGGAAGAGCCCATCGGACATTCCTTTCCCTGCCAATTTCCAGCAGTTTGAAGAGATACTTCCTGGCCGCTGTCATCCCGGTGGCTTCGCCGAGCACGCTCACCTTTCCCTGACCCATCTTAAACTCCTTCACCAAGATTCCGGCTTCCGCTGAGAGTGCCTTGATCTGCCGTGAAGTCTCACCGGCATCGAAGTCAAACTTCGCAGGCCCGGCTGCGGCGATCGTTTTCGCCTGCGGTTTCACGGTCACTTTCAGCACCTTGCCTGATGACTTCGAAGGCGACACTTCGACCTGATAACCGTTCTTCGCCTGATAGCCGTGGCTCTGGGCATCTTCCGTCTCCAGCCACTGGACATCCACATCATCTCCCAACGAATCGCGCAGCCAGCCGGCCACTTCCTGGCGCGGCAAATAGAAGTGAACACCGGTATCTCCCAGCTCACCACGCAGGGCGGTTCTGCCGCCGGGGATTTCAGCCAGTCCTGCTAATTGTCGGAGTGCCTGCCAAGTGTTAGAGCGTGGATCGTTCAAGCTCGCAAGCGATGCCTGCACCACTTCCAGAGCAGTCGCGTCTTTCACGTTCGAGGCGAGGACGCCCAGCACCCCGAATCCCACACGCTTCCCGTCGCGCAAGGTCTGCGGCACCGGTGACACCCATTCGAGCTCATCTTCCCATTTGAGGGAGAGCAGCGCCTCACGAAATTGCAGAGCCTGGGTCATGCTCGAGGCCACGCCGCGAACCACCACCTGCCCGCTGCCCACTGTGATTTCCTCCAGCTTGAACCCTGTGGTGGCATCCGGTTTGATGCCTTCGATGGCGGCTTTCAGTAGTTCCGCTTTAGCATCAAACCGAGCCTGCGCCTGCTGTTGTTGGTCATGGGCTCTGCTGAGTTCATCCTCCACCGGCTGCACCTCTCCGCTGCCATCCGCAGGCAGGGCCAGCATCTCCTCCACGACACGCCGGACCATCGGCCCCAGCTTGTCCGGGACGAGAGTGCTGTCGGGTGATGTTTCATCCACATAAAGGGCGAATGCCAGCGTAGGCTTGTCGGCAGGAGCATAGCCGGCCATCCAGTAATGATGCGTGAAGACCTCCGAATGCGGGCCTTTGGCACCCGTGGCGTAGCTGTCCGCCAGCGCGGCGATTTGTGCCTTCGAGCTCGTGAGGGAGCGGGCCCATGGCTGGGGATGAATCACTGCCTCCCGCAAGGCGCTGCGGACACGCGCAAGGCCTTCTGGCAGGCCGGGCAGGGTGTTGAGGTCCAGCCTCGGCCGGCCATCGCTCTTCTTCGTCAGGGAGGGTTCCCACACCTTGCCATTGGTCAGCGCGGAATAGAGTGCCGCCATCTGCAGGACGGCGGCAGGGCTTCCACGACCTGAGGCAAAGTCTGTGATGAAGTCGTTGAGCTGACGCTGGCTCGAGCGCGTTTTCGCGAGCTCTTCCATTGTTGGCAGCAGGGGCGGCGACTTGGCGCCAAAGATGTTCGTGTCTTGCTGTAGCCCGAGGTCCTCCGCCATGCTGAAGAGGGCTGGATAACCCACCTCCGTGCCAAGCTGGAAAAAGTAGCTGAAACAGCCCTTTGCCAGCGCTTGCTCCAGGGTCAGCGGCCCATGGGCAGCGCCCTCCCGCAGGCTGGTGCGGCATATCCTCGTCACACTGCCATAGCGGACGCCACCGCCAGACCCACGGGTGAGGGGTGTGCATGCGTAGGTGCCGGGAGTTTTTCCCGCCCGCAAGGCCGCGAGCGCGGTGAAAGGCTGAAAGACTGCCCCGGGGGCGCTGCGGGCAGAGCTGACACGGTCCAGCAAAGGATTGTCTGTATCCTTGAAGTAGCGATCCCAATTCTGGAAACTGACGGACGGCACAAAAAGATTCGGGTCATAACCGGGCAGCGAAACGGAGGCCAGAATCTCACCCGTCTGTGGATCGAGCACCACTGCCGCGCCACGTGTCACGCCACCATCTTTCATCGCCTGATGAACGAGAGCCTGAATGCGCATGTCGAGAGTCAGAGCCGCGTCTTTGCCCTCAGCGAGAGTGGCATCCTGTTGTTTTTCAAAACCTGCTCCGCCGTAGTATTGACCGTGTTTCTCATCGGGTCGCCGTGTGTATCCCACCACATGCGCCGCCAAGGTCTTCAGCGGATAACTCCGCACCTTCTCCTTCGTGCTCTCCGCCAGCACCACTCCGTTGCGGTCCAAAATTCGCCCCCGCAGCTTCGTCCCTTCAATCGCATGCAGCATCGCCACCGGCAGGGTGATGAGCAGGGCACCACCGCCCAGTCCCGCCAGCCAGCGCACGGTCAGAGGGTCGCGGCGGCGAGAGGGATCAAGAATGGCCTTCACGCGTGCTTCCACCGGAGCACAGCGCGTGATGGTCAGCGCACAAAGCGACAGCCCCGGCGCGAGGCGGTTGTGCCGGCTGAGATCCAGCAACGACTGCGCGTAGTCGCTGGCACGCACGCCCCGGCGCAGCACGGTGTCGTCGCACGCACGCTCCTGGTCGGCGCGCAGTTGCCGCAGCGTCAGCCACGCGAGCGGATTGAACCAGTGCAGCGCCTTCACCCATTGCGCAATCCACAGCGCAAGCGGGTCGCCGCGTTTCAAATGCGCGAGTTCATGCAGCAACACCCCGCGCTGCTTTTCGCCGCTCCAGCTTTCAAAGCCCTGCGGCAGCAGCAGGCGTGGCCGCAGGACGCCCCAGACCATGGGAACGGCATCTGGGGGACCGACGAACAGTCGCGGCATGCGCTTCAGTCCAAGCTCACGGGCTGTCTGCGCCACCACGGCAAATTCACCGGGGGTCAGCGTGGCCTCCAGTCGATGCAAACACCACGCGCTCAGCCCAAGTCGAAGGAGAAACCCGCCTGCGATGAGCATCCAGACCAGTGGCAGTTTGGATACCACATCCTGCCATGATATTGGCCAGGAGAAGGAAGGCGGTGCTGCCGCGGGGCCCGGTTCCTGCAGCTCCGCCTGGGCTGCGGGGGAAGGGACGCGATTGCCTGTCACCATGACAATGGCTCCCTCACTTTCGGTCCGAACCTCCGGCTCAAACCCCGGCCATTCCTGTCCCGCCGAGGCTTTCGGCAGCACACGCCAGGCGGGCAGCGCCCACATCGCCAGCGGCAGAACAGCGAGCGCAGCAATGGCGGTGAGCCAGATGGCGTAGCGGCGGGAAGCCGCCGTCTTGCGCAAGATCAGGCCGAGAAGCAGCGCCACCAGAAGCACCGCCGCGCCTTTCATCGCCGTGTGGGAGAGCAGTTCGAGCAGCGGTGTCGTGTTCATGAGCGGTTCGGGTGAAAATCAGCGGCCTTCTTTCTTCGCTTCGTCGATGAGCTTCTGAATGCGCGCCGCCTGTTCATCCGTCAGCGCGGCGTCCTTGCGCGTGAGATGCGCCGCCAGCGCCTCATCCACTGCTCCGCCAAAGAAGGTGTCCAGCACCTGCTTCAGCGCGTGCAAACCGGCACGGGCCTTTGACTGCGCCGGCGCATAGATGACTTCACGCCCCTCTTTGCGCAGGCGCTTCACATGCCCCTTCTCCTCCAGGATGTGCATCAGCCGCCGTACGGCCATGTCCGTGGGCGGGTCCGGCAGCCGGGCCTGCACCGTCGCCACCGTGGCGCTGCCCTCCGCGTGCAGGACATTCATGATCTGGCGCTCGCGCCGCGAAAGATTTGTGGTGTCGGACATTTCGCTATTTTTTTAGCGAATGTGGGCCGGAATGGCAAGTGCAAACAATAATTTTTTAACGTGTTGGCGGTCGCGATCCAAGTGATGCAGGCACTCCTGCCTGCAATCGAGCGTCTCGAAACATTCGCTATAGACAGAAACCGCACCGGATCGGAGATAGCCAGACGCAGGCAGCCCGAAGGGCTCGCGAAGCGAGGCAAATGCCCGCATCACTTCAACCAAGCTTTCGCCCTACTCCTTCCTCCTCTTCTTCCGGCTTTCCTCGCCGTTCCAGCGTTGGTCTTCCCAGCGGGGTGGCTGCATGCTCGCGTTCCATTGGTCGAAGAGCTTTTGCATGGCCTGGGCTTTCTCGGGCTCCTTCGCCCTGAGGTCCGTCTGCTCGCCTGGATCCGAGGCCAGATTCACCAGCATGGGCCGCATGTCCTTGCTGGCTTTCACAAGCTTCCAGTCCCCCTGACGCACGGCCTGCTGCACCCCAAAGCGGAAGTAAAGCTCGCGCGGGGCCAGCTCGTTCGTTTTTCCTTCGAGCAGCGGTAGCAGGTTCACTCCATCGAGGGGGATGGAAGTCGTGGCACCTGCGGCGGCGAGGGCTGTGGGCAGCACATCGAGCTGGATCACAGGCTCGTCACTCACGCGACCTGCCGGGATGTGTCCCTTCCAGACGGCCATCCATGAAACGCGGATCCCGCCCTCCCACACGAACCACTTGTGGCCGCGCAGGCCGCCCATCTCCGCATTGTGGTAGGCGCCGCCGTTGTCGCTGATGAGAAAGATGAGGGTGTTTTCCTCCTGCTTCAGCTCTCGAATTTTGGCCATGACCGTGCCGATCGCTTCGTCCGCCTCGGCGGCGAGCGCAGCGTAGGCGGCATCGTGCCTGGGCAGGTGCTTGAATTTTTCCAGCCACTTTTCAGAGGCCACATGCGGGGTGTGCACGGCATTGAAGGACATGAGCAGAAACCAGGGCTTGCCATTGTTTGCCTCGATGAAGCCCGCCGACTCCCGCGCATACACAGGCGAGGTGATGGGGGCGCCCGGCAGCTCTTCGACCAGGTCTTTGCCGCGATAAAACGAAGGCCCCTTGCCTTCGCCCAGATTGCCCACGGTGCCGAGGTCAAAGTCAAACCCGCGTGCTGCGGGCAGAAACTCAGGGCTCGTGTCTCCCAGGTGCCATTTGCCGACGATGCCTGTGGTGTAGCCCGCACCTTTGAGATGCTGAGCGATGGTGGTCTCGCTCAGCAGCAGTTCGCGGCCCGGCCTGCCGGGGTTGGCATCATGCCCGGTGCGTGCCTGGTAGCGGCCCGTCATCAGGCCCACACGGCCCGGCGAACACACGCAGCCGGAAGAATAGCCATTGGTAAACCGCATGCCGCCAGCGGCCAGCGCATCCATGTTTGGAGTCGGGGCCATCTTTCCACCATAGGCACCCGGCTGCGCCCAGCCCATGTCATCCACATAGAAAATCAGGATGTTGGGCCTGGCCGCATCCGCACCATGTGCGGAGGTGAGCCATGCGGCGGCAAGACAGATCAGGAGCGCGGAAATTTTCATGAGCGCTCCGAACGATGAAGTCTGAAAAATGTATCAGCCGATCACACCTTCCCCGAGCGCAGGCGCAGATGCGCGGCCTCCGTCACGGCGGCGGCCAGTTCATCCAGTTGCTCGTGGTCGGTGATTTTCCGGCTGTGCTCGTCCTGCACGTAGATGGCGTCAATGGCCACGCCTTTCTCCGTGCTGATGCGCGCATGCGTGACGTTGTGCCCCAGGCGGCCGATGGCCATGAAGATGTCATAGAGAAGCCCCAGGCGGTCCACCAGCTGCAGCTCCAGCACGGTTTGATCCGCAGAAAGATGGTTGTTCACGTAGATGCGCTGCGGAATTTCCGCGCCGATCTCATCGAGCATGGTGATCGACTTGCCGAGCTTCTGCAGAATGGCGTCGCCAAAATCAAAGCTCTGCCCGCAGAAGGCCTTCCGCACGGACTCCTCCACACGCATGCGCGCGCTCTTCGTGGTGACGGCCGCGAAGTTCGTGTTGCAGACGCGAAAGGTGTCCAGCACGAGGTGGTCCGCACGCTGATACAGATCCGCGCTAAGAATGTTGATGCTCTCCGCCGCAAGAGCCCCGGAGATTCGCGCCAGGAGCAGGTGGCGGTCCCAGCACACCACGGTGAGCTCGCTGTAGCCCTGGTCCACATGATCCACCCAGACCATCACAGGCAGCAGGCCCGCGGCCGCCTCTTCACGGATGAGCTGCTCAAAAAACTGCCGGAACTGGCGCAGATGCGTGGCGATGAGCTCGGCCTCGCGAAAGTTGAAATACGAGGGCGGCATGTGCCGGAAGTGCGCGTCCACCTCCGCCTCAAAGCCGGCGCCAAGAATTCGCATCACCTCTTTTTTCAGGTCCACCAGCGGCACCTGCACATTGCGCATGAAATCCGCCGGCGCGTTCATGAAACGCAGCGCGCTGTGGTAGAGCTGGCGGATGGACGCCTCCTTGTAGCCCGACCAGCTCTTGTCGCTCGTGCCCTTCGAGTCGGCATAGGTCATCAGCATCAGCGTGTCCAGATTCTCCTTCGTGCGCACGATGCTCACAAATTCCTCGATGACCTGCGGGTCATCCAGGCTCTTGGTCGTGGCGGTGCGGTACATCAGCAGATGATTGTCCACCAGGAAGAGCAGCAGGCGGCGGCGCTCGCCTTTGATCTGCAGGCGGCGGGACACGGCGGCGGCCAGCGTGGTGCTTTCGTCGCTGTGCGTCTTCTTGTTCGCCGCGCGGCCGGCGTCATGCAGCAGCAGGGCGAGGTACAGCACATAGGGCTGCTGCAGATCATGAAAAAGCTGCTGAAAAAGGTCCACCCCTTTGAGGGTGGGATCGCTCAGCTCATCCAGCTTGTCGATGGTGCGCAGCGTGTGCTCGTCCGCCGTGTAGAGATGAAAGAATTCATGCTGCACCAGATTGGTCAGCGCGCCAAACTCCGGCATGTACCGGCCGATGAAGCCCACGCGGTGCATCTGCCGCAGCGTGCGCGCCGCATCCCCCTTGTGCGAAAGGATCGTCTCAAACGTCTCGCGGTTCGCCTTGCTGTAGCGGAAGCTCGTGTCCACCAGGCGGAAGTTGTCCTGGATGAGTTGAAACAAGTCCGGGCTGAGGCGCAGGTGGCGCTTCTGCGTGTGAAGAAAAAGGCGCATCATGCGCTCAGGGTCGTCCTTGAAGATCGTCGGGCCCTCCGCATAAAGGCGCTCATGCTTCCGGTTGAAACCGTCAAAGCTCTCCTGCTCCTTCTCCGCCTTCCTCCGTGCGATGAAGCCCATCAGCTTGCTCTGCTTGCGCGTCTCCAGCGCCTGAAGATGGAAGCGGTCCATCACCTCGTTGCTGCGCTGCAAAATGTCGCGTGTGGCCGTGTAGTAGCCGTGCATTAGCGCCTCGATCCGGCGCAGGATGCGCTTGTGACGATACCCCAGGTGCGTGGCCACCGGCCCCTGCAGGCGCAAAGTGAGGAGGTCTTCCGCGCGCTTTTCAGTGTAGTGCATCTCATTGCGCACCCGCAGGATGAACTCATATCCCTGCTCCACTTCCTTCCAGCCAGCCTTGGAGATCAGGCCCAGCGCCACCAGATCCTTGGGGTTCAGCGTGCGGTGCCGCGCATACGTCATCCAGATCAGGTTCTGGTAGTCGCGCAGGCCGCCGCAGCCGTTTTTCACATGCGGCTCCTGCACAAAGGGCGTGTTCTCATACTTGGTGTGGCGGTTGTTCAGATCGATCTGCCGCAGCTTCAAAAAGTCCCCTTCCTGCCCGTCCATGCATTCCTTGTCAAAGCGCGCGCGGAACTCCTCAAACGCCGTCTTCTGTCCGGTCACCAGCCGGGCCTCCATCAGCGCGGTCTTCGTTTCCATGCTCTCATTCGCCAGCTTGATGCACTCGCCCACGCAGCGCGAGCCATGGCCGACCTTCAGCTTCAGATCATAAAAGTACAGCAGGTAGTCCCGGATCAGCTGCACAACTTCGGTGGACACCTTGCCGCTGTTGCCAGGAAACATGAAGGTGAGGTCCACATCGCTGCCCGGACTCATCACCCGCCGTCCATAGCCCCCGTGGGCGATCACACTCACATTGAGATTGGCACGCACTGCGGGGTCCAGGGCCGAAAGAGCCTCGTCCCACAGGATGCGCACCAGGATATCCATCACGTCTGACCTCATGCGGCAGATTTCGGCGCCGCTGAAGCTGCCCGAGCGGTGCCGCTGCTTGATGCGCTGCTCCTTGATCTTGAGGAACCGCTTCGCCTGCCGCAGCGTTTCGGTGCGTCCGCGCGGCAGCTTGTCCTCGGGCGGGAAAAATTTCTGCGCGCTTTTGTTCAGGTGCCGCAGGTAGTCGCGTTCGGTCATCGCAGCAGGGGTCAGTAGGTGATCAGGGAGTGGACCGGACCGGCATCACTCACATGTTTGCGCCCGCCGAGGAAGGCCAGTTCAATGAAAAACGTGCTTCCCAGCACCTTGCCGCCCGCCTCGGCGATGAGATGCAGCGCCGCAGCCGCCGTGCCCCCCGTGGCCAGAAGATCGTCCGCCAGCAGCACCGTCTCCCCCGGGGAGATGGCATCCAGGTGCATCTCCACCGAGTTGGTGCCGTATTCCAGCGCATAATCAATCCCCCGCGTCTGCCAGGGCAGCTTGCCCTTCTTGCGCACCGGGATGAACCCCGCACCCAGGCGCTCGGCAATCAGCGCTCCAAAGATGAAACCCCGCGCGTCGATGCCCACCACCTTGTCCACCTGGGTGATGCCCGTCGCCTCGATCATGCCATCAATCGTCTGCGCCAGCAGCGTCGGATTGGCCAGCACCGGCGTGATGTCCTTGAAGAGAATGCCGGGATTGGGGAAATCAGGCACGTCGCGGATCGTGCGGCGGATGCTGTCAAGAATGTCGGGGGCCATGCCCTGCGATCATGGAGGAGATGCGCGGATGCGCAAGCGATGGGAACATTGCGCCCGGAATTGCCTTCACCCTTGCAGAAACGCCCCAAGGCCGCGAGTATCCGTCCCTTCTGCTTTTTCCATGCCTCCCTCCCTGCAGCTCCTTCTTGCCGCCACCCTCGTCTTTGTGGGCGCGGTGGTGCAGGCGCTGCTGGCGCTGAAGGCGGGTGCGTGGAAGCGGGCGCGGGCTCAGGTCATGCTCATGTCGCTGGGCTTTGCACTGCAGACCGGCTTCATCTACCTGCGCGGGGAAGAGGTGCGGCAGTGCCCCATCCGCAGCCTGCCGGACATTCTGGTCTTCATCTCATGGAGCGTCGTGCTGCTGTACTTTCTGCTCGGCTCCTCGTTCCGGCTGTCTCTGCTGGGCCTTTTCACCGCCCCGCTGGTCGCTCTGATGCAGGGGATGGCGTTCATGAACGGCTTCGCGCCCTACCCGCCCAAAGGGCCCATCAATGCACTGGTGGAGCTCCACATCGCGCTGGCCCTCATCTCCTATGCGGCCTTCGCCCTGGCCTGCATCACCGGAGTGATGTACCTCATTCAGGAGCGCATGCTCAAGCGCCACCACATCGGCGGCCTCTTTTACCAGCTCCCGCCCATCCAGGGCCTCGCGCATGCCATCCAGCGCACCGTGCGCCTCGGCCTGCTGCTCCTGAGCATCGCACTGGGCATCTCCTTCGCCCTCCACCTCCCCATGACCAAGACCGGCCACGTCGTCTTCGCCTGGATCGTCTGGGCTCTTTACGCGGTCATCTCCCTCCTGATGTGGAAACATTTCACCTCCCCGCGCAAGACCGCGTGGCTGGCCGTCATCGGCTTCATTCTGCCGTTCATCTCCCTGTGGATCGTCACGCATGCCTGAGCCGACGGACATCCGCAGCGGCCTCGTTTGTGTGGGCCTGAACTACAAAACCACCCCCGTCGAGGTGCGTGAGCGCCTTGCATTTCCCGAGGCGCAGGTCCCTCTCGCCGTGCAGCAGGTGCGCGGGCTGCCGGGCTTTGAGGAAAGCGTCGTCCTCAGCACCTGCAACCGCGTGGAGCTCTACGCCACCCACGCCCTCCCCAGCGGCAAAGAGGGCCACGCAGCCCTCCGCCAGTACCTCATCGAACGCTTCGAACTTCAGCCCGAGCACGCGGAAGCCCTCGTGCTCTACAATCTCGACTCCGCCGAGGCTGCGCGGCACCTTTTCCGCGTCGTCAGCGGCCTCGACTCCATGGTCCTCGGCGAGACAGAGATCTTCGGCCAGGTCAAAGCCGCCTACAAACTCGCCCTCGACACCGGCACCACCAGCCGTTCATTAAATAAACTCTTCCAGCAGGCTTTCACCGTCGGCAAAAAAGTGCGCAACGAAACCACCATCCAGCGCGGCTCCACCAGCGTCGGCAGCGTCGCCGTCGATCTCGCGGAAAAGGTCCACGATCTCAAGGAATGCCGCGTCATGCTCGTCGGCGCCGGCGAAATGAGCCGCACCTGCGCGCAGAGCCTCCTCTCACGCGGTGCCAAGAGCATCATCGTCTCCAACCGCAGCTACGACAAAGCCGTCGAACTCGCCACCGAGATGAAGGGCCGCGCCATGAAGTTCGACGAATGGGAGCACGCCCTGCATGAGGTGGACGTCATCATCTCCAGCACCAGCGCCCCGCATTTCGTCATCAAGCCCGAGCAGATTGATCAGGTCATGCGCAAACGCCGCTGGGAGCCCCTGCTCATCATCGACATCGCCGTCCCACGCGATGTGGACCCCGCCGTGAACGAAATCGAAGGCGTCTATCTCTACGACATCGACGCCCTCCAGGCCATCGCCGACGAAGGCCGCCGCGAACGCGAACGCCAGCTCGCCTCCTGCGAACGCATCATCGAAGAACAGCTCGAAAAATACGGCTTCCTCAAATCCCCCGGCAGCGGTGGCCTGAAACTCGCCTGACCAGCACCGCGCCACCCACCGCTGTTCCGTGGTACCGGCTTAATACCATGACCCGTTGAAACCAGGTCCATATTCCAGCGCAACCACTCTTCCCGCTTGAGGCCGCATGCAGGCTCTTTTTGGAGTGCGGTCGCGAAGTGAGGCACGAACGTAGCTACCGCTTTCGACGTGAAGGACGGCACATGCATATCACGAAACATCCGAAAGCGGCAGCCGTGAGCACCCGCAGCGCACGAGACGCTCGAAAGCGGCAGCTTCGCCTCACATGGATTGATTCGCTGTCGCTCCCCCCCTGCGGCTGCCGACCTAAGCTGCTATCCGCTTCCCAATTCACACCGTTCACGCCCGCCGCCATCCCACAACAAGAGTCGTTTTCAACGGCTGTTGGTATCAGCCGGAATCTGGAGACTCTCCCGGCAGCCTGTGAAGGCAGCACTTCAGAACAGTGTCTGACCAGCCAAAGCTGCGAAGCCGCGCTTGCCGCAGGCGCGCGCCCGGTGCATCTTCGTCCCATGTCAGCCGCACTGGAGACACCGCAGCGTGCATCGGACGAAGTCCCGATGTTCCCTCCCTGGCTCGATCTGCCGCCGGGTTATCTGGTGCAGGACTGGATTCGCTGGCAGAAAGGCAAACTCATCGCCACACGTCTGCGTCAGCAGCCCCAGCTTCTTCAGCAAGGCATTCAATGGCTGCTAAGGGATCAGGAGACGCTTTCCGCACACGATGCAGAATGGCTGGCGCTCCTGCAGGCGGGAGATGTGGAGGCCGTGGCCACCGTTTTGGAAGATACGGGAGACACCGGGCAGAGGCTGCGTTCCGGCATGCCTTTCAAAGGCCCGCCCTTTGTGACGCATCAGGAAATGGAGACCCTTCGTGAAAGAGCTTACGCAGGCTGATTTCTCCCTTTTGTGGCCTGAACTGCGCCGCTGGCTGCCCGTTCAAGTCACTGACGTGTGGATGATCGGCAGCGCATCCGTGGCCGTCGTCAATCCCGATGTTCCCGCTGTTTTGCGCACCAGCAAGGACGTTGATGTGATCCCGGTCGGCACACCCGTGCTGTATTTCGATTCCACCATCATGGAACGTGAGCTGGGTGAAGACAGCGACTTCTCCAGCAAGCACCGCTTCTTTGTCGATTACGTCAGTGACAGCCTGCTCAAGTGGACCCCGCCCGGCTGGCAGCAGCGGGTGACGACCATTCAGCTTACCGAGGGCTTGCGTGGTCACTGTCTGGACCCTCACGACATCGCCTACAACAAGCTCTACGCCGGGCGTCCCAAGGACATCATCTGGGTTCGCGGCCTGCTTGGCACCGGCATCATCACCTGGGCACGGCTGGAAGAGCTCCATGCGGGCAATCCCCTGGCTGCGGCCGACCGGGAAAAAGTAGAACTCAGCATGGCGCAAGTCCGGGCTCAATCCGGGCCGTAGGACGGATGTGGCGACAGCCCGTCCGTCTATGAGCGCGTGGAAACACCCCGTTGCCCGGTGCCACCCAAAACCCGTCGGTTGGGTGAAGCTATCTGCGAGAGACGAAAAAACGCCACCCGCCAAACAGCCCCCCAAGCACACGCCTATTCCTTGCGTCCCGCCCCGGTACGTGAAAAGCTGCGCACCCACCATGACCCCCGCAAAAATCATCCTCGGCACCCGTGGCAGCGAGCTGGCACTCACTCAGACCACCATGGTCACCGCCGCTTTGCAGACCGCACATCCGCATCTGCAGATCGAGCGCCAGATCATCCAGACCAGCGGCGACAAACGCCAGGACCTCCGCTTCTCGGAGTTCAGCGACGTCGCCCAAGTGGACAAAGGCATCTTCATCAAGGAACTCGAAATCGCCCTCGCAGACAGCCAGATCGACGCCGCCGTGCACAGCCTCAAGGACGTGCCCAGCGATCTCGCCGCCGGTTTCACCATCGCCGCCGTGCTGCCGCGTGCCGCCATTGAGGACGTGCTCGTCAGCGCGCATCCTTACACTCTCGAAACCCTCCCTCAGGGTGCCCGCGTCGGCACCAGCAGCGTGCGCCGCGCCGCCCAGCTCAAGTTCCTCCGCCCCGACGTCCAGATCGTCGAGATCCGTGGCAACGTGCCCACCCGCGTGAAAAAAGTGCTCGGCGAAGACGCCCTCGATGCCGTCCTTCTCGCCGCCGCAGGACTGCTGCGCCTGGGCCTGCTCAATGCAAACCTGAGCCGCATCCACATCGACACCCACACCCTCTACGGCCTGATCCTCGATCCCGTGAAATTCCTCCCCGCCGCCGGCCAGGGTGCCATCGCCATCGAATGCCGCGCAGGAGACGAGGCGACCATTCACGCCATCCGCGCCCTCAACCACGCCGAAACCGAATCCCGCATCACCGCCGAGCGCGAGTTCCTCAAAATCCTCGGTGCCGGCTGCCAGACCCCCGTCGGCGCGCATACCTGGATCAAAGACGGCCAGCTCCACATGTCCGTCCGCGTCTTCAACGAAGCCGATCTCTCCCTGCCACCCGTCGAACGTGAGGCCAGCCGTCCCGTGCATGAAGCCGCACAGCTTGCAGCCGATCTGGCCGGGATGCTGTGAAGCGCACCCGATGATGCGGGCGCTCCTGCTCGCAATCGAAATGGAGATCAGTGCCGATGTGCCGCCAAAAACGGCCGCACCACTGCCTTGATGTGACGTGGAGAATCCGACGCCATTTTTGTAAAGCACCGCAATGGCTGAATAGATCCTGAGAACCTGCGTCGGACTCTGCGACTATGAAAACAAAACTGCTTCTCCTCTTCACTGCCATTCTTGCCTTGGGTTCGTTGAGTTCCTGTGTCGATCCTTATTATGGAGGCGGATATGGCTACGGTCGCTCCTACGCCCGCCCGTACGGCGGCTACTCTCGTTACAGCCCCGGCTATCGCGCACCTTCCTACGGCTACGGCGGCCATCATGGAGGCTACCATGGCGGCTACAGCGGTCACCACGGTGGCTACGGCGGCCACTACGGCGGCGGTCATCACCATTAATGCCACGATCAGTTGAAAACAGCTCCATATCCCAGCGCAACCACTCTTCCCGCTCGCGGTCGCATGCAGGCCCTTTTTGGAGTGCGGTCGCGAAGTGAGGAACGAACGCAGCTACCGCTTTCGACGTGAAGGACGGCACCCGCATATCATAAAACATCCGAAAGCGGCAGGCTTCGCCCCACATGGAATGATTCGCTATCGCTCCCCCTGCGGCTGTCGGCCTACGCTCCGCTGCGGTCCCCAATCCACACCGTGCACGCCCGCCGCCATCCCACAACAAGACTCGTTTTCAACGGCTGTTGGTATAACAGCGAAAGAGACCAGGCTCACCTTGTGGCCCCAAGACTCGAAAACACCCCCGTCTTCCCGCCCGCCATCGTCGCCGTCATCTGACGCCGCAGCGGCGGGATGCGCTGGATGATCGGAAACGCAAGATCACGCAGCCAGCCCAGCGGCAGCAGGTCCGACTGGAAAAACGGTGTCGTCCAGCGCGTGGCAAACTGGTAGAAGCACAGGTGCCTGCGACGTCTGCGGGAATACAGCGCGAGCGCGGCCGGCAGGGAACCTTCCGCGCCGAGACACTGCGCCAGCACTGCGGCATCCATGAGCGCGAGGTTCACGCCCTGCCCAAGCTGCGGGCTCAAAGCATGCGCCGCATCGCCGAGAATCGCCACACGCTCTCCATGCCACTGCCGCATCCGCACATCGTGATACGAAGCCGTGGCGACCTGCGCGTGCGACTCGATCTGCGCAAGAAACCCCTCCGCCTGCGGGGCCAGGGCAAGAACCTCACGCTTCCATTCCTCCAGCGGCGTCTGCCGCCAGTGTTCGATGTGATCAAGCCGAATGCTCCAGAACAGGCTGAGCAAATCGTCGCGTGTCCCCGTGGGCAGAAAGCCGGTGAGTTCACGTGTGTTGCCAACACATTGCCACAGCACCCCCGGATCAAACTCAGGCGTCCGCTGGCCGATGAACCACAGCGCACCCCAGGGATAACGGCTCACCCGTGCAGGCACACCGCTTTGATCCCGCAGCGTGGAATGCGCGCCATCGCAGACCAGCAGCAAATCGAACGGACCATGCGTGGTGCCGCTCCCATCGCGCAAGCTGGGACGCTGCGAGGCATCGCGCATGAGGCCCGCAATGGGCGTATCCCAGCGAATCTCCACGCCGGCCTGCTGGGCGGCATCGAGCAGCACATCCAGCAGTGTCGCTCGGTGAGTGCCCGCCCCAAAGAGCTCGCCACCCAGTTCCGCATACTTCAAATGCAGCAGCACCCGCCCCGAGCGCGTGCGGCAGTGCAGCTCGGAAATCTTCGCGATCTGCGGCCGCAAACTTTCCGCGAGGCCGAGCTCCTGCATCACCGCCATGCCTGTCGGTTGCAGCATGAATCCCGCGCCCACGGGCAGCTTCTGTGGCGCACGCTCGAAAAGCGTCACCGCATGGCCCGCCCGCGCAAGGTAGATCGCCGCCGCAGGTCCGGCCGTGCCGGAGCCGACGATGGCGATGCGCAGTGGTGACCGGATCATGCTGGAGGAGGGGTGGGCAGTGCCCGGCGGGTCATTAGTGCGAGATGATGGCCCTGAAAATCAAAAAAGATCATCGGAGGCCTGAAGGGCAATCAAGACAAACCAAGGCTGATAGTTGCGCGTGGCCCGGTCTGTAAGACTCGGTGACAATCGCGCGTGGCATTCATTCCGCCTCAGCTCCACAAAACTTATCCGCACAAGACCGATGACCTTCAAACCTGCCGCCCATTCCGCCTGCGGTGCTGTGTATGTTTTTCTACTCACGGTCTGCCTGTGTCCGCCTTTCGCCACGGCTGCTGAAAAGGCAGCGGCTGATTTCAAAGCCGGCTTTGCGCAGGTGGACATCACACCGCCCATCGGCGCCATCATCACGGGGCCCATGGGACCCCTCAGCACCGCCACGGATGATCCGCTCAAAGCCCGAGCCATGGTCGTGGCCAGCGGCGGCAAAAAGCTCGTGATCGTGGGCGTCGATCTCGTGAAGATCCGCCGCGATCTCTCGGACAAGGCGATCGAACTCGTGATGCAGCAGACCGACATCACGCGCGATGGCGTCCTCATCTGCCCCAGCCACAATCACAGCGGCCCCCTCATTCCTGCGGATGGCGACAACAACAAAGCCAACAAGGCCTACATCGACACCCTGCCCAAACTGATCTCTGACAGCATCGTGCAGGCCAACAAGGCGCTGCAGCCCGCGCGCATGTCCGTGGGGCGCTCCATCGTGCTCGAAGGCCACATCAACCGCCGTCTCATCTCCAAAGCCGACGGCCTCGTGCTGAACACCTGGCTGAAAAAACTGAGCGACCTCAAAGAAGTGCCGCAGGTGCTGGGCACGGAGAGCGTCATTGACCCCGAGTTCTGGCTGGTGCGCTTTGATTCCATCGAAGGCAAAATGCTCGGCACGCTGATGAACTTCACCTGCCATCCCTGCCTGCACGACCGCATCAAGACACACACCTGGTCGGCGGATTATCCGGGCGTGATCGCAGACATGCTGGCGAAGGAATTTGGCCCGCAAGCCATCGGCGTCTTCATGCAGGGCGCGTCTGGCAACATCCAGCCGCCCGTGTGCTGGGCGCCCGACTGGAAAGAACGCGCCGCCGTATTCGCCAATGCCGCAGTCGAGGCCGCCAGGACCGCGCTGCCCGTGGAATCTCCCGTCGTCGATTTTGCCCGGCGCGATGTGGACGTGCCACGCTGCAACGCCGAGGCCCAGCAGCCGAATGCGATATCTCGGCTCGGCTGGCGACCCGAGTCGTTTGAAGGCGCAAAGAAAACCGCCGCCGCCATGCCCCGCACGCTGAACGTGCCCGTGAGCGCCGCACGCATCGGCCCCTTCGCCATCGCCACAAACGCCGGTGAGCTCTTTGTGGAATGGGGCATCTCAGTGAAGCAGCGCTCCCCCTTCCCTCACACCGTCCTCAGCGAACTGACCAACCACTGGGTCGGCTACGAACCCACGGAATCTGCCTTCAAACACGAAGGCTACGAGACCCTGGCCGGTGCCAACTTCGTGGCCCTCGAAGGCATCCAGACACTTGTGGATACAGCGGTCGAGATGCTGGATGAGCTCTGGAAAAAAGCCCCGGAGAAGCCGCAGGCGGCATCAAAGTAAGACCCTCCTGCCGATGAAGCCCCACACCGGACCAGCACTCATTGGCACCCGCCTGCGCAGGGTCAGCCAGACGGGCCTGTGGGCGGCCACGCTCATGCTGCTTGCCTCTGTGCACGGACTCGCGCAGACGGAGGTCAAAAGCAGGCCCAACGTACTCTTCATCGTGGTGGACGATCTGCGGCCGGAGCTGGGATGCTACGGCGCGCCCGGCATTCAATCCCCCCACATCAATTCGCTGGCCAGGACCGGCACGCTCTTCGATCGCGCCTACTGCCAGCAGGCGGTCTGCGGCCCCTCGCGCACTTCGTTTCTGACCGGACTGCGGCCGGACACGACTAAGATCTACGACCTTAAAACGCACTTCAGGCTGCACCGCCCTGATGCCGTGACTCTGCCGCAGTATTTCAAACTGCACGGCTACCACACCCAGTCTCTGGGAAAGGTGTTTCACGATCTGCTGGATGATCCGCCCTCCTGGAGCGAGCACTCGTGGGTGCCGCAAGATGCCATGTACGGCAGGCCTGAGAACCAGGCCGCCATGGCGCGAATGCAGGAGCGTTTAAAGTCGGAAGGCAGGCTGCTGCAGGTGGATCAAGTCCAGCGCGATCCCAAAACCAACGCCATCCTGAAAGTCCGCTCCAAGGGCGGAGAGCGGGCCATCGGCCCCGCATGGGAGGACCCGGACGTGGCCGATGATCAACTGCGGGACGGAAAGCTGGCGGACAAGGCCATCGAAGTGCTCGGTCAGAAGCATGACGGGCCCTTCTTTCTCGCCGTGGGTTTTTACCGGCCTCATCTGCCCTTCGTGGCACCTCGAAAGTATTATGATTTGTACCCGCCACAGAGTCTTGCCATGGCGCGCAATCCAGAGCCGCCCAAGGACGTGCCCAGGATCGCGCTGACGAATCTGGAAGAGCTGCGCACGTACAGCGACATCCCGAAAACAGGCCCGATCCCCGAAGAGAAGGCGCGCGAACTGATGCGTGGATATGCGGCGTGTGTCAGCTACGTGGACGCCCAGATCGGGCGGGTGCTGGCGGAGCTGGACCGGCTGCGCCTGAGGGAGAACACCGTGGTGGTGCTGTGCGGAGATCACGGCTGGCACCTCGGTGAGCAGGGGCTGTGGGGCAAGCAGACGAACTTTGAAGCCGCCACCCGCGCTCCGCTGATCATCAGCATGCCCGGACAAACCCGGCGCGCTACCCGCACGGAAGCCCTGGTCGAGCTGGTGGATCTCTATCCCACCCTCGCTGAACTATGCGGCCTGCCGGCACCTGCCGCGCTCGATGGCACAAGCTTGGTGCCTGTGCTCAAGGCTCCGGACAGACCCTTCAAACAGGCGGTCTTCAGCCAGTATCCGCGCGGCGAGGTGATGGGGCGCTCCATCCGAACAGGCCGCTATCGCTACACCGAGTGGGCCAGGCCTGACGGCAGCCCGCTCGGAGTCGAGCTCTACGACTATCAGCAGGACCCCGGCGAAAAGGTGAACCTAGCTCATGCAGCAGAAAACAAGGAGCTGATCACCGCACTCAGCCAGCAATTGCATGCCGCCCGTGCTCCGAGAAAAACCAACTGAATAGACCCGCCTGCCATGAAGCCTTTCCTTCGACTCGCTCTGTCACTCGGCCTCCTCGCCGTGCTGAATGTCGGCCGCGCCGCCTCTGAAAAAGAACCTACCCAGGCAGCCACCGAAATTCTCGCCGGCGTGGGCCTGGTGGACATCACCCCCGCAGGCGAAGTCACGCTCGCGGGCTCTCCTTCGCCCAAAAAAACATCAGAGGTGAAGACGCGGCTGTATGTCCGCGCGCTCGTTCTTTCCTCAGGCGGAACCCAGGCAGCCATCGTCACCCTGGACACGCTGAAGTACCCAGTGGATCTGGTGCAAAAAGCGCGTGCCAGCATCGAGCAGGCCACCGGCATCCCCGCCGCCCATGTCATCATCTGCTCCTCTCACACGCACTCCGCCCCGCTCTGGTCCTACTACCCGGACAAGCTCGTCACCCCCATCACGGAAGCCGTACGCAAAGCCGCAAACGATCTCACCCCTTGCACGCTGGGCATGGCACATGGCCGCGCCGAGGGCATTGCCGAGTGCCGCCGCGTGATCAAAGACGGCCACGCCTGGAACCGCTGGCAGCTCAAACCGGACGAGGCTGACAAATACCCCGCCGAAGGTCCCGCCGATCCCGACTTCGACCTCCTCGCACTGCGCAGCGAGGACGGAAAGTACAAAGCCATCCTCTACAACTTCGCCTGCCACGCCGCCAACAACCGCGCCCCCCTCATCTCCGCTGATTATCCCGGCGATGTGGAGCTGCACGTGCAGAAGGCTCTGGGCTACGCCGTACCCGCCCTCTTCCTCACCGGTGCCTGCGGCGATGTGAACCCCATCTACAGTGTGCGGCGCGATCTCTTTGAACAACGCCTCGGCGGCGAAATCCTCCGCTGCCTGGATCGACTGGAGCCCGTGGCAAAGCCCACCCTCGCCATCGAAGCACGCGATTTCCAGATGCCCGGCCGCGAGCACCCAGAGTTCCGCGAAGCCGAAGTCGCGCGCAACTGGCCCGCGCAGCTCGAACACTACCGCAAAGCCTGCACCAGCATGAAGGCACGCGAAAAGCCGGCCTATCAATACTTCCTCACCGGCATCCGCATCGGCGATGACTTCGCCATCGTCACAAACGCGAACGAGCTCTTCTGCAGCATCGCCATGAACATCAAAGAGCAGTCCCCCTTCAAGCACACCATGACCGTGGAGCAGACCAACGGCGCCCACGGCTACGTGCCCAGCCCCAAAGCCTTCGAAGGCGGCAGCTACGAAACCTGGTTCGGCGAGCACTCCTACCTCACCACCAAAGCAGCAGACATCATCGAAAAGGAATCCATGGATGTGCTGAACAAGCTGCACACGCAACAGCCGTAGGAGCGCGCTGTCTCATCGAAACAACTTCAGCGCATGCTGGACGACGAGCGGGTGCTCCTTCTGCGTGCCTGCATCATAACGTGCGGCGCATGCACCCACGCCCCACGCTGCTTGTGGATCGCTTTGGAGAAGGTGTCGGCAAAAACGAACGCAAGACCGAGGTGTGCCTTCAGGCTGCACGGTGCGGCATGAATAAAGGCGAATAAGAAGGAGGGCTCCAATGCCCCGGTACGGCTATCAGGGGGGCAGATTTTTGAATACCTCCAAGGAGGTGCCGTCGAATTCTACAATGAACCCTTCACGATTATGAAAACGAAACTCATGCTCATTTTGACAGCGGCCATCACCCTGACCACTTTAAGTTCATGCTATGCGCCCTATGGCGGCTATGGCTATGGATACAACAATTACTCCCGCCCAATCTACGGCGGATTTGGCGGCTACGGCATCTACAACAACTACTACAGCCGCCCGGGCTATGCCTACAGCAGCTACCGTTCACCCTATTATGGTCGGAGCTTCACCGGGTATCGCTCAGGTTACTCCGGCTACCATGGCATGCACCACGGTGGTTACACTCATGTAGGCGGCTTTGGCGGCCACATGGGCGGCTTCCATGGAGGTCACCATCACTAAAGCCAGTTGAAGATGCCATCTGCACCTGATTCGACAGGACGCGCCGTGGGCAGTTTTACACGGCGCGTCTCTTTATTGTCATTGGGTCTCGAGCTTATGTTTTGACGCATGAAAATTTGAGTTCACCGCAGATTAAATGAAGGCGGCCATGTGGAGCCCGCGTAGGATCATTCTGAAATCACGCAGCGCGGCTGTGCTGATGTGCTCCTATGAAAATCAAACTTCTTCTCCTCCTTCTGACCACGGTCATCGCCCTCGGCACATTGAGTTCATGTGTCACCTCTTCTTACAGTGACGATGACGATGACGGCCATCGCTCAGCCCCCACTTTGGGCGGTTATCGCGGCGGTGGCCAGGGTGGAGGCTTTGGCGGCGGATTTGGCGGCTTTAGCGGTCGTTGATCACGAAGCTCCTCAGGGCAAGGAGGTCCGCGCATTTTCGCTGCACGCAGTGTTCACGCGCAGCAGGCACGTCCGTTCATGTGCAGTAAAACGATTCATCAGGAAAGCTTGCGTCGAATCCGTTGAAGCTATGAAAACAAAACTCCTCGTCCTTGGTGCCGCGCTGCTCGCGTCGGGTTCATTCACTTCCTGCTACGCGCCCTACAATCCCGGTTACCACAGGCCCCGCCCACACCCTTCGTATCACAGTGGCTATCGACGCAGCAGTCGCAGCCTGGGCGGTTACCGGGGCGGCGGCAATGGTGGCGGCTTCGGAGGTAGCTTTGGCGGCTTCTGATAGCGGCCCAAATTACCTCCCACCCGTGAAAGACAGGGCAGTCGCGTCATCCCTCATTCCACTTCCTGCTTCGCCAGGGTATGCGCAAACGGACTGGTGGAGGCCAGGTTGTACTGCCGGATGGCGGTGGCCCAAAACGGTGCCAGTTCATGGTCGGCCGCGCTCCAGATGCGGTAGTGCAGATTGGTCACGGTGTCCGTGTCGTGCATCAGCGCCTTCAGCTCCTGCGCGTTCAGCGTCTGCGGCCCCTGCGTGATGAGGCGGTGGCTGATCTCCTTCAGGTAGGCGGATGACACCTCGATGGTGCGGCGGCGGCGCAGCAGGCTGACGTGCAGCCCGTTCACATACGGATCCAGGCACACCTGCATGAGGCCGTAATGGCGCTCCAGTTCGGGGGAGAGCTGGATGCGGTCTTTGATCTCCACCAGATTTTGCTGCATGGTCTTCAGCACGGTGGGCGGCTCATGCTCCTCCGGTGTGAGGAAGAGGCCCAGGCGCCGTCCGCTGCGCCCGCTGGAAACCATGGCCGCCACGAGGATGGAAACGACCAGTGAGAACAGGATGGGGCTGATCCAGATCAAGAACGCCTTCGAGACAAACCAGCCGATCACCCCCCAGGCAAGTCCCAGCAGCGTCACACTGAGAAAAGTGAAGATGATCTCGCTCCAGTTGATGCCGCCGTCGATTTTGCGCCGCTGGGTCACCCAGCTCACGCTTTTGCCCACAATGGTGTAAACGACGAAGCGCGAATGGAAGATCATGAGCACCGGGGCCATGAGCGTGAAGACCACCGTGTCCAGCAGGCTGCTGAAGAAGGTGAGAAAGCGCAGCTTCAGCGGCTTGAACATTCGCCCTGTGATGACTTCATCCAGCAGGATCACCGTCTTCGGCAGGAAGATCAGCATCGCCGTGACGGCCAGCAGAATGTGCTCCGCCAGGATGGCCTGCGGCTGCACATGCGGAGTCGGTGTGGCGGCCAGTAGGGTGGCCAGCACAAGGAAGAAAAACCACAGCAGCGAACTCACGTAGCTGAGGATGCCGTGCAGGAAATTGATCCGGCTCATCGGGTGCCACCCTTTGGCAAACAGCAGCCACAGGTGCTGCATGTTGCCCTGGCACCAGCGGCGGTCGCGCTTGAGCATGTCCACCAGCGTCGGCGGTCCTTCTTCATAGCTGCCCCGCGTGGTGGGCAGCAGCCTTACAGCGTAGCCGGCTTTGCGCATCAGCGCGGCCTCCACAAAGTCATGGCTGAGAATGTGCCCGCCAAAGGGCGCATTGGCAGGCAGCGGCGGCAGCGCGCAGTGTTCAATGAACGGCGCCAGACGCAGGATGGCGTTGTGCCCCCAGAAGTTCGCCTCGCCGCACTGCCAGTAGTCCAGCCCCGCCATGAAGGGCGGACCGTACAGCGCCTGCGCAAACTGCATCACGCGCCCCAGCAGCGTGTCCGCCGCGATCTGCTTCGGAAACGTCTGCACGATGCCGATGCCCGGATTTTTCTCCATGATGCGCACCAGGCTGGTGAGCAGCGCGCCGGACATCAGGCTGTCCGCATCCAGCACGATCATGTAGCGGTAGCGCTTGCCCCAGCGGCGGCAGAAGTCGGAGACGTTGCCGCTCTTGCGGTTGATCTGCTTGCGGCGGCGGCGGTAGAAGATTCGGCCAAACGCCTTGAGCTGCCGGCACAGCTCCAGCCACGCGGTTTCCTCCTCGATCCACTGGCTCGCTTTGTCCGAATCGCTCAGGATGAAAAAGTCAAAGTTCGCCGCCTGCCCGGTGGCCTCCAGCGAGAGGTAGATGGAGCGCAGGCCTTCATACACCCGCGTCACGTCCTCATTGAACACCGGCAGGATGATGGCCGTGCTGGCGGTGATGGGCTGTTCGTAATCGTCCGCGCTGAGAGAGAGCCACAGGCTGAGCGGGTCCGGCTGGGGGCGGTTCATCAGCCACACGCCGAAGAGCGCGGTCCAGAAACCGACATTGAGCTGGTAATAGAGCGGGATGAAAACCAGCAGCAGCCCCCATTCGGAAAGCCGCATGCCGTTCTCCGAAAGGAAGATGTACGAAAGCCACGCACCCACAATGGTGCCCAGCCCCACAAGGGAGAAAAACGTGGCGCGGCGCGTGCGCGAGATGTGCTTGGGCGGCATCCCGGCGGTCATCGCGATGTTCGCGGTCTGGCTGCCAATGGGTGTGCTCATCCGAAGAGGGAGTAAAGGTAGCCCAGCACACTGCCCACGATGATGACGAGCACCGAGTAGCGCAGGATGGGATGGCGGCCCAGGCGGTCAAAAGTGTCGTCCGCCACGTCCGTGAACATGCCGAGGTCGATGTCACGCGGCGTCATCTTGCTCACCTGCATGCCGGGGCCGGACGTACGAATGGCGGAGCGCATCGCCTCCGCCATGTCGTCAGGCATGTTCTGTTCATCCAGGAAAAATTGCGGCCAGCGCGACGGTCCCCCCGCCAGGTGGAAGCCCAGACGCCCCGTGGCTTCCAGCTGCGCTTCATTGAGATTCAGATCGCTGTAGATGGAGCCCAGCCACTCGCGCAGCATGAACCGCGCCTGCTCGATGGAATGCGCCGTCGGCGTCCGCGAAGGATCCTTCGCATGCGCCTTGGAGGCATTGCGCAGCGTTTCGAGAATCAACTGCGTACGCCGGATTCGATTGTGCAGCTGATACGAGCGAAAGTAATCGGCGAGGCGTGCATACGCCTCATTCCACTCCTCTTCGGTGCCTGTCGCGGGGGCAAACTGAATGTTGACTGCTTCCATGGGGGTTCTAATCGGAACCGCCAGGAGAATGCGCAGATTTGAGGCGGTGAAAAGAGATTCCTCGCCTTCACCGTTTTTACACCATCGAACTTTTTCAAGCTCCGTTGCTCATCAGGCGATCACCTCATTGAGCAACCGCCCGCCGTTCACGATGTCCACCGGACGCACATTCTCGACGACGATGCGCTTGCTGGCGTTGATGCCCAGCAGGCGATACATCGTACGCGCCAGATCTTCGGGCCCCACGGGGTTCTCGTCCGGCTCGCCACCCAGGGCGTCGGACTTGCCATAGACAAAACCTTTCTTCATGCCGCCACCCGCCATGGCCACGGAGAACACACGCGGGTAGTGGTCGCGCCCGTTCGTGCTGTTGATGCGCGGCGTGCGGCCAAACTCGGAGCTCACCAGCACCAGCGTGGTGTCCAGCATGCCGCGTTCATCCAGGTCTTTGATCAACCTCGCAAAAGCCACGTCAAACTGCGGAGCCTGGCTTTCAAACGCTCCCTTGATATTCGAGTGGTGGTCCCAGCTTCCAAAGTTCACGGACACCATGCGCACCCCGGCCTCCACCAGACGGCGGGAAAGCAGGAATCGCTGACCGGCGGCGTTGCGGCCATACTCATCGCGCAGCTTGTCGGGCTCAGCGCTGAGATTGAAGGCTTCGCGGGCCTTGTCAGAGCTGATGAGCTTGTACGCCGCCTGATAAAAATTGTCCATCGCACTCAGTCCGTCGGACTTTTCCGTGGTGCGGAAGTGCTCATCCACGGCGGAAAGCAGGTTGCGGCGGCGGTCAAAGCGCTTTGCGTCGATCTCCTTCGGAGCGGCGAGGTCGCGCACGGTGAATCCCTTGTCCGCCGGGTCGCTGCCCAGCGCAAACGGCCCATAGGCGCTGCTCATGTACCCGCTTCCCTGATCCGGCGCGATCATGTTCGGCACGGCCACGTAGGGCGGCAGATTGTTGCGCGGCCCCTGCTCGTGCGAGATGATGGAGCCGAAGCTCGGAAACTTGATCGCCGGGCTCGGACGATAGCCGGTGAACATGTTGTGCGTGCCACGCTCATGCGCCGCCTCCCCATGCGTCACAGATCGGATCAGCGTGATCTTGTCCAGAATCTTGGCGATGTTCACAAACTGCCCGCCCACAAACTCCCCCGTCACCCCTTTGACCGGACTGAAAGGCCCCCGGTAATCCGGCGAGGCAAACGGCTTCGGATCCCACGACTCATGCTGCGCCATCCCGCCGGGCAGGTAGATATGAATGATCGAAGTCGCGATCGGCTTGTAGCTCTCCACCGCCGGCATCGCCAGATCCGCCGCTTGAAGCTTGAGCAGATTGGGCAGCGTCAGCCCCAGCCCCGCCATCGCTCCCACCTGCAGGAAATCACGCCGACCTTGGGGCGTCGTGAAGAGATTGCTGTGATTGCCGGAGCAGAGACGATGCATTTTCATGGTGCGGATTCAGTGGGATTACTCCTAAATCTACCATGTGAAGGAGGGCCATGTTACGCCCCCAGCCCATTCTGCCAAGACAGGCACAATGATGCGCAAGGGCGGCACAGGGGCAGCACTCTAAATCCCCGATTCTCAGATGTCGGCGACTAGATACTACTTCTCATCCCCAGCCACCGGCGGCACATCAGGCACTGCGGCCAGAATGTCATCCAGATCAGAGAGCCTGCCGCGTGCGGCGCGTTGTTCCACCGTATCGCGGACGTTCCAGGCGGTGACTTGGGACGAGAGGGCGATGGCGATGATGGAGTCCACACTTGTGCCTTCGCGTTTAGCCACCTCCGCAGCCTGCTGGATGAGGAAGTCAGGAATGTTGGCTTGAATGGTCATGGGACAACGGATTGGAGGATATGCAGAAACTCTTTGGGCGTCACCACCTTCACCGCAGGCAGCCTGCCGGTAGGGAAGTGACGCAGATTGAACGTGACAAGATAGCCGACTTTCGCTTCGAGCGCCAGTTGTGCGAAAGCTTCGTCGTCAGCATCGGGCAGCGATGGTTTCCAAAAGCTCGAAGTGCGGAACGATTCTGCACCCGCACAGAGGGCATTTAAAAAGCGGTCCACAGTGCTTAACGTGAGCCCGAAGCTAGGCCCCTCGCGTTTGAGCACCTCGTCGTATTCAGAGAGGACTGTTTTACCAAAAGCAGTGCGAATTCGCCCCGGCGATAACGTGACACGATCTCAAACGATGCACCATGCCGCGACCGTAATGCGGCCAGCAGTACATTCGTGTCGAGAACAGCTCTGATCATGACGGCACGAAGCTACGGGTCTGCGATTGTTTTTGCAAGGTGAGGCTCGCGCTTCCCTCACTCCCATCCCCGCAGCTTCACATGCACCTGCGCCACCCGCCCCATGTAGTGGTCCATCGAAAAATCCTTCGCCGCCTTGAGCATGTGCGCCTTCGCCTTCTCGTTGTCCCCCGTCGCTTCAAAGTACAGCCCCAGATACAAATGCGCGTAGCAGCGGTGGTTGCGCAGCCGCTCGCCATCGCCCTCCTCCGCGGCTTTCAGCACCGCCTCCTCGCTGCCCTTCCCGGCAAAGAGCTCATGCACCTGCTTCATCGGGATGCGGCTGTCCCCTTCAATGGGGATAAACACCTTCCGCGCCGCCTCCACGCCCTCCCTTTTGGCGATGCACAAGAAGTGCCACGCCGCATTCTCCACATCGTTTCCATTCACCGTTTGGTGCACCTCAAACTGCTCGCGCCCCCCTTGGTAGTCACCCGCATAGTACAGCGAAAGCCCCCGCTGCCAGAGCTGCGGCTTCGACTCCGGTGCCAGCGCGATGAGCTTGTCAAAAGCCTCCACCGATTCCTTCGGCTTCCCCGCAAAGAAAAAATCCACCCCTTGTCGAAAGAGCTCATTCGCCGAGTCTTCGGCACGGAGCAGCGCAGGTAAAACCAGAAGGGCGACAAGGGCGAGCAGAGGCTTCATAAAATGATCAGAACATCACACAAGACGTCACGAACTCCTGCAACCATGCAGAAGCCCGAAAAAGATGTCCGCCTCGTTCGATAGGGCCCCGCGCGGTGAAAGCGGAGCCTCGTCCATTTTCAGAGCGATAGCGTTCTGCAAAAACTGATACCGCGCGCAACTGAAAACAGGTCTGTATTCAGGACGCCGCAAAAAACTGTTCCCAAACACAGACCAGGCCCCGCGCTCGGGGCCGTAGGTTGGTCGTGTTTGGCGTCCAAAACATTTCACCGCCCAACGCCACTCCGCCAAACCGCCCGACTGCGAGGACATCCGCACGCCCCGGCATTTGCCGCGCTATCCAAGGCGCCCCCCATTCTTCGCGCCGCGTAGTTCAATACACACGGCGTCATTCTCCACCGATCCTGCGCCACCCTGCGCCACCTTTCTCGCCAAGGAACTTCGCTTGGTATGATCTCCGGACCTCCCCCTCCCACCACGCAACTCCAGCGCTGGTAGGGACGCGTTGTGCGCGTCCCTGTTTCCGGGTCTGTCTCATCCGCAGGCACTCCAAAAAGGTCCACCGTCCTTGCAGTCTTCTCCACCACGATGCCCGTGAGATGGAAAACAACCCTGCGGGAGGGGAGCGCTCGGGCCATATCTGCGACATCGAAACCCCTTTCTCCCGCGAAGCCCCCTCTGGAAGTACGACAGACACTCTTGTCTGTCGGTCAGCGCGTTCGCATCCCCTCATCGCTGCCATCTCCGCCAAAAGCCTCTCACCTGCCTGCTCTAATCTCAGGCACAACATCCACGCCGTCGCCTCGCCAAACAAAGCGCGAGCCCCATCAGCACCAGCACCGCTCGTCCAGGCTCCGGAACCGCAACGTAAATGCGACCATCAGTGGCAAACTGGGTGACATCCCACTGCAGCCCGCCGGCCAGGGTCGGCAGAAAGCTGATGTCCGTGAAGTTCACGCTGCGGTTTCCAGCAGCGACGACGTTCCAGTCCACAAGCTGGAACCAGGTGCCTTCGGTCCAGGTGGTGGAAAGCGTGCCGGTGCTGTTGCTCACCGCCAGCGTGCCGCCCAGGGTGATCTGCTCGTTGGAGAAGAACTTCAGCGAGTTGCTGTTGCTCGCGCTGCCTGAGCCAAGCGTCACGCTCAGCAGCTCAAAGCCCAGCGTGCCGGTGCTGGTGAGACCGCCGTAGATGTCCAGGTGCTGTGCGCCGGTCTCCGTGCTGGTTCCCGGAGCCAGCGTCCCGCCCGCGTTCACCACATTCAGTGTGCCGGCCACGCCCACACTGCCGTTGCCAGCCAGCGTGCCGCCGTTGTTTACCGTGAAGCCGCCAGCGCCGAGCGTGGCGGTGCTCTGCCCGGTGTTACCCACGCCCACCTGCAGCACGCCACCATTCACCACCGTACCGCCGCTGAAAGTATTGACGCCCGTTAGCACCTGCGTGCCTGCGCCCGTCTTCACAAGAGCGAGCTTTGCATCCGTGGCACCGTCTCCGGTGTAGGTGGCCTCGTTCATTGAGGCATTGCCCGCAGGCAGCGCACCATAGTCCTGCAGCACACCGGCGAAGCTGCCGCTGGCGTCGCCATTTCCCACGGTGAGGGTGGCGGTGGTGCTGGCGCGATTGTTCTGCACAAAGTGGTTGGTCGCGCTGGTGCCATTCAGCGCGCCGATGCTTTGATTGGTGCCAAACAAATCCAGCACGCCAATGTTGGCCGCCGTGGTGAAGTTGAAGTCATTGCTGCCCGCGCCCAGAGTGCCGCTGGCGGAACCGTCTGACATGCGAATGATGCCGCGGATGAGGTTCACCGCGCCGGTGAAGTCGTTGGCGGAGTTCGTCAGCGTCAGCACGCTGTAGCGCGTCATCGAAGTGCTGCCGTTATACATGAAGGTGCCTGTGACGCCTTCAAAATCGAACCCTCCCGAGCCCGTGACCTTGCCGGTGAGTTTGATGTCCCGTATGGGCTGGTCAGCGTAGAACCGGTTGGTGGCGACGGATCTGTTGTCCATCAAGGTCACCTGTCCTGTGAGTGTGAAAGTGCGCGGCGTTTTGCTGGCATTGTCGGAGCCAACAGACGTGAAGGCAATGACGCCGCCATTGACCGCGATCTTTTTGGTGATGGTGATGGAGCTGTTGTAGCGGCGCAGCTCGCCGCGGAAGAGCGTGCTGCCCGGCTTGCTGGCTTCGACGTAGATGGTGTAGTTGTCGTCGCCGAAGTAGGAGCTGTCCGCATAGACGTGCGCCTGCTCGATGTAGATGTCGTGCACGTTCTGCGCGTTGGCGGCGGAGCTGACGGCCCAGCTGAGGCCGTTGGAGTTGACGAAGGTGATGTCGTAGCCGTTGGCATTGATGTTGGTGATGCCCCAGCGATTGCCGCTGGTGAGGTAACGCCCGGCAAAAGTGGTGTCTCCCGTCAGGGTGATGAGGCTAAACGGCGAGGACGTCATGCTGGCGCCGCCGGAGGAAACAACAGCTCCCACATAACCGCCCGCGACAGTTCCTGAGGTGTCCGCCACGCCCTTGCCTTCCACGAAGAGGTTGTACTTGGCGGAGCCGCCGTAGTTGGTGGCGTCCGCCCAGTTCACATCCAGCGTGGCTCCGCTTTTGACGGTGATCTGCGAGCCATTGGCACCAAAAGGGTTGGTGGCATTGGCGGCGGTGGCACCGCTCTTCAGAATACCAGCCTCTACCACGGTGCCGCCGGTGTAGCTGCTGCCTGCAGCCACGGTGAGGATGCCGGTGCCCAGCTTGTCCAGGCCGCTGCTGCCACTGAGCGCGGTGTCCAGCGTGACATTGAAGCCGTTGGTGTCCAGCTTCGCCATGTATCCGTAATTGAGCGGGGCAAACAGGCTGGCAAAGCCTCCGGTGACGGCCGCGCCGTAGCGCAGGGTGCCTCCTTCAAACACCACCTGGCTGGTGCCAAAGGCGGCGGTCGTCGTGGCGAGCACGGTGCCGCCCTGCAGGCGGGTGACGCCGCTGTAGTTGTTGGCACCGCGCAGCTCCAGCACGCCATCGCCGCTCTTGATCAGGCCGCCGGTGACGGTGCCGGTCACATAGCTGCCCACGACTCCGATGATGGCACCATTCACCACGATGAGCGAGGTGGCATCGGCATACCATTCCTTTTCCGTGCCGGTGATGTCCACGGTGAGGCCGCTGCCAAAGGTCAGCGTGCTGCCGCTGGTGTTGGACACCACGCGGTTGTTGCTGGTGAGGGTGAGTGTGCTGCCATTGGCGGAATCAATCGTGGTGAGGGTGCCGGCGGCAGACTGGAAAAGGATGCTGGCTGAGATGTTTTCGACCACGTTGAGCGAGTTGGACGCGCCGTTGCTGAACAGGGCATTGGCACCCGAGACCCACTCCTTCAGCGAGACGCCTGAAATATCTGCATCGTCCCAGGCGAGATAACCAGCGGTGGTCTTCCATTCGGCGGTGCCGCTGATGGTCTTAACTGGATCAAACACAAGTGTGTCCTTGGCCACGACGTCGATGCGGCCTTCGGTGACGAGGCGGGAGAAATCCCACTTCACGAGCCCGCTGTTCAGCGCGGGCAGCACCCAGTTGGCGATGTTGTCCAGCGCCACGCTGCGGCTGCCGAGCGCAACATTGGCGAAATCGAACAACTGAAACCAGGTGCCCGCCGCCCAGGTGGTGGAATCTCCCGCACCCGCCATGGCGGTGATGCTCATCACGCCGGTGCTGTCGAGAGTGAAGGAGGAACCCGTGAGGAAGGTGAGGTAGTCGCTGTTGGTCAGGTTGCCACTGCCGCTGCTCGAGCCCCAGAGGTCAAATGACAACGTGCCCGCCACATTCAGCGTGCCGTCCACCGTGAGATACTGCAGGCCGGTCTGGGTGGACGTCCCGACGCTCAGCGTGCCGCCAGAGGCGACGGTGCTGGTCAGCCCGGTGTAGCCCACGATGCCATTGCCCTCCAGCGTGCCGCCGCTGTTCACCGTAAACGCGCCATAGCCCAGGCGCGCCGTGCTCTGCCCGGTGGCACCGGTGCCGATCTGCAAGGAGCCGCCGTTGATGGTGGTGCCACCCGTGTAAGTGCTCACGTTCGTCAGGATCTGCCGTCCGGCTCCGGTCTTCACCAGGGCAAGTTTGGCATTGGTGGCACCCTCGTTGGTGATGGCCGCATTGTCCGCAGGCAGGGCGGCATAGTCGCGCAACACGCCGGCAAAGCTGCCGCTGGCACCCCCATTTCCCACGGTGAGCGTGGAGGTGGTGTTCTGCCGGTTGTTCTGGACGAAGTGGTAGGTGGAGCTGGAACCATTCAGCGCGCCGACGCTCTGGCTGGTGCCAAACAAGTCGAGGATGGCCGGGGCGGTGGTGGCGTTGAAATTGAAATCGTTGCTGCCCGCACCGAGCGCGCCGTTTAAGGTGCCGTCGGACATGCGGATGACGCCGCTGTCCAGCTTGATGGTGCCGGTGAAGTTGTTGGTGCTGTTGGTGAGGTACAGCACGCTGTAGCGGTTGATCGTGCCCGACGTGGTGTAGGTGTTGTCATAGTCCGTAAGCGCTGCGGTGGCGCCGAGATAGCGCAGGCCGCCGGAGCCGGTGATCTGGCCGGTCACTTTCACATCACGCATGGAGTAGGTGGACTGAACGCGGTTGTCCGCCAGCGGGGAGACATTCAACGTCATCTGCCCGCTCAGGGTGTACGTGGTCACAATGCCGTAGTCGACCTTGCCCGCACTCGACCCTGCATAGCCTTCAGCCACGATCAAACCGCCGTTAAGCTGGGTCTTCTTGGCGATGGTGCGGGTGGAGTACCAGTTCCCCAGTTCTCCCCAGATGGTGGTGGCGTTCAGGGTGTTGGCGTCGATGATAATGGAGAAATTGGCGTCACCAAAATTGTCGGCGTCGGACCAGACGCGGCCCTGCTCCAGCCGGATGTCCCCCACATAAACGTTGTTGGCGGAGGCTCCGCGCCAGCTCAGGGCGTTGCCGTTCACAACGGTGAGCGTGTAGTACTGGTTGGCAATGACGTTGCCGCCGGAGTCGCGCACGCGTGCGTCAATGTTGGCCGGAATGCCGTAGCGCTGACCGGTGGTCCCCAGCCGCCCGGAGATGGTGGTGTCTCCAGTAAGCAGCATGCTGCTGAAGGCGGTGGCGGTGTTGTTATACGTGCCGGAGGAGGTCAGGGCGCCGACGTAGCCGCCAAACACGGTGCCGGTGGTGTCAGCCACGCCCTTGCCCTCAATGGTGAGCTGATACTGGGACGAATAGGTGCTGGCGGTGGTCCAGTTGATGTCGAGCGTGCCACCGCTCTTCACGGTGATCATGCTGCCGTTCGCACCGAAGGGATTGGCCCCCGTGCCTGCCCCGCTGCGCAGGATGCCCGCCTCCACCGTGGTCCCGCCAGTGTAAGTGCTGCCCGCCGTCGTGGTGAGGATGCCGCTGCCCTGCTTCACCAAACCGCCCGTACCCGTGACCGCACTGCCAAGGGTGATGTCGAACCCGTTGGTGTCCAAAATGGCCGCGCTGCCGGAAAGCGCGGCAAACTGCGTGGACAAGCCGCCGCTGATGACCGCGCCATAGCGCAGCGTGCCGCCTTGAAACGTCAGCGTGCTCGTGCCGATGGCAGAGGCATTCCCCACCTGCAGCACGCCCGCACTGAGGTAGGTGGCGCCCGAGTAGTTGTTGGTCCCATTGAGCTGCAGCACCCCCGCGCCTTCCTTGATCAGGCCGCCGCTCAACGCGCCACTCAGCGTGGCATTCACGATGATGTTGGACCCAGAGGCCGCATTCCACCGCTGCGCGTCTCCCGGAGTGCCCGGGCTTTGCTGAATCGTCAGCCCGGAGGCAAAGGTGAGGTCCGCTCCACTGCTGTTGGCCACCACAGGATTCGCACCACCTCCGGAAAGTGTCAGCGTCATGCCGCTGCCGCCGATGGTCGTCTTCGTACCAGCTCCGGTCTGGGTGATGGAGGCGGCATTGATGCCCTCGGTCAGCGTGACCCCGTTGGCGCTGTTGCCATTGGAAAATTCAGCACTGCTGGTGGAGATCCACACACTCGGCGTGCCCGAATTGGTCCAGGCTTGATCTGTGCTGCTCCAGTTGGCGGTGCCATCCAAATCGGCATACACCAGCACCGCCGCGGATGCGGCGGTTTGGGCAAAAAGGAGGCTGAGGGCGGAGAATGCGGGGACGAGGCGACGAAGACTCAGAACGACTGACATGGGGCTTTTTCGGAATGCGCAGAACGCAGTGGGGGGAGTCCTCAGCCATAGCCCTGCAAAGCCCTCGATTCAACCTCGTTTGCCAGCGCTACAGGCGCGTGGGTTATACCGCTACATGACCGGGCAATACCCTTTATACTATCGCGCATCACAAACTTTCATTTTGGACAAATGCTCCAATGAAGGTGGGTGATGCGCTGGCGGTATAAACTCACGAAAGCTCCCTCCTTGAAGGCCAACGGCCTTCCGTATCATAGCCCAGGGATGCCGAGCCTTGGCGAGCGCTTCCCTGGGTTGCAAGCATCAGGCCGGGAAGCAAACCGGACGCTTCGTCACACCCAGGGGCAACCAGCAGCGTCTGCAAAGAGCCCCGCCACACATGCGTGTCGTCCCTTCCACAATGAAAACTTTTGATGCGCGGCAGTATATTTCCACCCCTTTCACCACCACGCCAGCGGCAGCGGCACGATCAAGACTAGGTCCGCCAGCACGCGGTAAGCATCCACCGAATAACGTCGCCTCAGGCCATGCACCAGCGAGTGCAGAGCCACCACTCCCAGCGCCGCCCGCGCAGGCCCCAGCAGCGCATGCTGCAGCACCCCCAGTTCCACGCACCACAGCACCCCCAGCACAAACCCCAGCGTCCCAAACACCAGCAGCGTGTGCCTGCGGTCATTCTGCAGCCCGGCCTCCCGGCAGGTGATGCCATGCAGATTGCACGCAAACAGCAGCGTCAGCAGCACGCACTCCAGCACCGGCTCCGCGATGGTTTCCGGCATCGCAAAAAAGCGCGTGCTCGTCGTGCACCCCATCGCAAACAGCAGCGCGGCCGTCATCTCCTTGGGCAGCACATTCCCCATCCGGATGTCCAGCTGCCGCAGAAACGACAGTGCCATCACCCCCAGCACAAAAAGACTCAGCGTGAACTTCGATCCGCTCGCGATCGGCATGCGAGAAATAAGCATGATCCCTCCCAGCCCCGCGCAGGAGATGAACACATCCCGCGTCACCCGGCTGCCCTGTGCCGACCATGACGCCAGGTACAGCGCCACCAGCAGCGCCAGGCTCACCGCCTGCCACAGCACGCCTTCCGGAATCACATACAGCGCCATCCATCCCAGCGCTACCAGCGCCGGTGGAATCACCCCCAGCAGCAGCACCCGCCGGTACCGGTGGTAATACACATGTCGCAGGTCCAGCTCAGCCACGCTTTTCACCGCATACGTGTCCAGCGTCCGGTCCAGCAGATACACCACCCAGCACGCCAGTCCCAGCCCCACCCCCAGCATCGGTGTCAGGCGGATGCCGTGCGTGTGCGCCAGCGCCGCCTGCCACAGCACCGCCACCGCCGGCGCCTCCAGGCTCAGCACATGCGGCCACAGCCACCACGGCGTGCGCCGGTCGTGGGCAGATTCACTGGCTGGAGGCAAAGCAGTCAAGACCTGCTCTGTAGTGCCGGAAGCACGAAGTGAAAAGAAAAACACGCTAAGCGCCGCACACCCTCCGGAAGTACGATGGGCACTCCTGCCTGTCGATCAGCGCTCCCGCCACCCACCAAACTCACAAGCGCCGTTTACATCTGCTGCCCCACCACGCTGCGATAAGTGGAAACCTGTGCTGCAAGGTTGCCATGCGGATACCACGCGACACTTTGCACCACCCCCTTCATGATTGGCGACGACTATTTCGAACTGCGTTCACGCATCGGCACAGACCTCCTGGCTCTGGCCGCCGCACTGCGCGACTCCGGCGGCGATGCCGAATCCGCCACCATCCTCGACAACCTCATCGCCAGCCTCAAGGAACCCTTCGTCTTCGTCGTCGTCGGCGAGGTCAATGTCGGCAAATCCACCTTCCTCAACGCCCTCTTCGGCCAGGACTTCTCCAGCACCGGCGTCGTCCCCACCACCGGCAAGATCCTCTTCTTCCGCCATGGCGAAGAGCACAGCGTCGTCCCTGTCACCCCCACGCTGGATGAAGTCTACGCCCCCGTCGATTTCCTCCGCGACTTCCACATCGTGGACACCCCCGGCACCAACTCCGTCGAAAACGAGCACCAGCTCATCACCGAGCGCTTCGTCCCCATCGCAGACCTCGTCATCTTCGTCTTCTCCGCCATGAACCCCTGGGGCGCCTCCGCCTGGCAGTTCCTGGAAAAAGTCCACCGCGAGTGGATGCGCCACGTCATCTTCGTCCTTCAGCAAAGCGATCTCCGCAGCCCCGAGGAAATCCAGGTCATCAAGGATTACATGGGCCAGCTCACCCGCCAGCGCTTCGGCCGTGACTTCCCCCTCTACGCCGTCTCCGCCAAAAAAGCCTTCCTCGCACGCAATGCCGGCATCGAGCGCGAGCGCCTCCTCCAGGACAGCGGCTTCCACGCCCTGGAGGCCCACATCTCCTCCATCGTCCGGCACAATGCCGCACGCCTCAACAAGCTCGCCAGCACCATGCGCCTCGCGCGCCAGATCCTCAATGACATGCGCGAGCGCCACGTCGCCGGCATGCACCAGGCCAAGCGCAAGACCGTCGTCCTCCAGGAGCTCCAAACCGAGCGCGAACTCCAGGTGGACCGCACCCTCAAAAAAATCCTCCCCGCACTCGATGCCACCGAGCGCGACTACCACGAGTCCGTCATGCGCGTCGCCGGCCTCGCCAGCGATGCCCTCACCACCCGCAAAGCCTTCCAGCGCAAAGACGCCGAAGACGCCGACGAATCCGCCGCCCGCCCCCAGAGCCTCGACCACCGCCTCTTCCAAGAGCTCCAGCACCGCACCGGCGACCGCTGGCGCCAAGTCTCCCTCGTCCTCGAAGAAGACGTACATCAGTTCGAGCGCTTCCTCTACGCCCAGGGCCGCGGCATCCTCTTCCCCATGGATGTCGTCCTCCCCTCCCATGACTACGGCGAAGAAGAAAGCGAGCTTCGCCGCCGCTTCGGCACCCATGTGGACTCCTCCCTTCGCCGCTTCGTCATCGGGCTCAAGCTCGATGAAGACATCGAGCCTGGCCTCGAAAGCGCCCGCGTCACCGCCCGCTGGCTCCCCCGCCTCATCCTCCCCATCCTCATCGGCACCGCCCTCTGCGGCTGGCTCGACGATCTCACCAGCGCCGCCATCGCCTTCGGCGCCGGCCTCCTCCTCCTCGGCGTCGTCTACCTCCTCACACAGATCCGCCTCGCCAACGCCCGGAACTCAATCCTCGACAAGCTCGAAGAATCCTCCGTCACCCTCCGGCAGATGCTCTCCAAGCAGGTCACCGAAGACGTCACCGCCTCCTTCACCAAGTTCCTCGACACCCTCAACCCCGCCCAGGCCAGCGCCGCCCACGTCGAGCGCGAACAGTCCGCCCAGGTCGAGCGCCTCCACCAGCTCTCCGAGTCCTTCACCCTCCTCGACCACCAGATCAAATCCCTCATCCCCGCCGGCGCAAAGTAGACTCGACGGTGGTTGACCGTTGTTGACAATGGTTGACGGTGGTTTTTCCAGAAGGTCCTGAGAAGGGAGTGAAAGAGAATGCGAACGCGAGTCACCCGTAGGTGGTCCGTGAATTAGGAACCGTTGCGCCTCTCAGCCGTAGATCCGCGTATCCATCAGATCCGTCCTATCCGTCGGATCTTGTTCGAACCAGCGCGCCCTTCCCTCACTCACTCCGCGCCACCCAGCCAAGCCCCCGCACAGCACCATCTGGGTCCGACTCACCAGCAAATCCCTGCGGCTTTCCAAACTCTGCGGTGTAAAATCACCGCGTCATTTCCGCTCCCGTCAGTAAATCTCTGCGACCGTCCATCCTCTGCGGTTAAATATCACCACGTCCTTAAGCCCATCTCCTCCGAGCCACCCCAGCCCCTCCCCAACAA
>Ga0209066_10000949_pt1 | contig 40063 bp, 40 predicted proteins | sample All_14_2_FD_187198 | JGI IMG/M metagenome (GOLD analysis project Ga0209066, IMG submission 187198) | Freshwater microbial communities in response to fracking from Pennsylvania, USA - Allegheny Zone_MetaG_DW_15 (SPAdes) (version 2) ... | reverse complement strand
CGCTCTCGGCGCTCGCGATTCCGCAGACCAAAGACTCGCTCAGTCAACTGATCCAGGATGGCTGGGAGTTTTTCGAAGATCTGGATTCCGAAGCCGAGGTGTTGGTGACGGTGAAGACGCTGAAGAAAACCGGAGCACTGCCAGGAATCGACAAGTATCCGGCGGCGTCGATTTGGTCGGCTGTCGAAGCACATCGCAATGGCGGCGGACAGGAGGTCGTGGGTGAGGCCGACATCAAAGGGCCCGAGTGGGATGTGCTGACAGAGGCCAATCCGCCTACCGACTACCCGCACTTCATGAGCAAGAAGGTCGGCACGCCACCGGGATTCAGCGGCCATATCAGTCGAGTCTTGCTGCTTGAGCGCTTGCGCGAGGTGAATGCTTTGCTGGGCTTCACTCGGGTCGAAGCTCCCGAAGAGTCTGGCGACCCGAATGAACGTCCTCAAATGGCTAGCCTGTCGCGCAGCAAGCCAGATTGGGTGCCAGCCAACCAGGTTCATGGTGAAGGAATCTTCGTTCAGTTTGACGAATCTGCACTCGTCAAGTGGGAGGCTTTGGATGGCGTGAAGAAGGTCGACAAAACGCTCCGTGGCGGTCACCGGGGCTGGCGCAATTCGCGTCATCTCGACCCGAACGAAGGGTACCCCGGCATTCGTTATGCGATGCTGCACACACTGTCTCATTTGCTGATTCGCGAACTGGCGCTGGAGTGCGGATATAACGCTGCGAGCATTCGTGAGCGAATCTATGCCGACACATCAGATGGGCAAGCTCAAGCTCAAGCAGGCATCCTCATTTACACCGCAGCAGCAGATTCTGACGGCACGCTGGGCGGCCTGGTCGACCTCGGGAAGCCAGAAAACCTTGGTCGCCTGCTGGAGCAAGCACTGAATCGTTCGAAGATCTGCTCATCAGATCCGCTCTGCTCGGAACATGACCCCGAAAAAGATCGCTCATTGCATGGGGCTGCTTGCCATGCGTGCTCTTTAGTGGCGGAGACATCTTGCGAGCGGGGCAATCGGTATCTGGATCGATCGCTGCTCATACCAACACTCGAACGCGCCGACGCTGCTTTCTTCAAGGGTTTTTGACATGGATGAACTCTTGGATGCTATTGCAGCCTTGGTTTCTCTGGTCTCGCCCGAGAAGGTGCAGGCCGTTGCCGCCCGCGTTCGTCGAACTGATGCCAGCAAGGCCGCGACGGCGTTGCCGAGTGTGGTCGGAACCCCGGTCGCCAGCACCGTGGTCGAGCAGCTTGCGGCAGCCTGGCAAAACTCCAAGGTCGGTTCTAACGAACTGGCATTGATGCTTATCGCTGCCAGCCACGTTTACGCCAAAGCCGCTTCCGAGCAATCCACCGAACTCGTGTGGACTGGCCCGACGACGCCTTTCGTGTCGGCTCGTCGAACAGAGCAAGCGCTTTTGCAGGTAATCAACTCCGCAGAACAGTCGTTGTTCATTACCAGCTTCGTGGCCTACGACGTGTCCACCATTGTCAAGGCCCTGAACTCGGCAAATGATCGCGGTGTGGCCATCTCAATGCTGCTCGAGTTGTCTCAAGATCATGGTGGCAGCATCACTTTCGATGCGATAGGCAAGATGAGGACGCTGGTTCCGGCGGCCAATCTCTATGCCTGGCGCGACAAGGCCGACCCGTTTTCCGACGGCCGCGTCCACGCCAAAGTTGCCGTCGCCGACGCCAGGATGTGCTTCATCACCAGCGCGAACCTGACCGGGTACGCCATGGAAAAGAACATGGAGGCTGGCGTGCTCATTTCGGGTAGGGTGATTCCGAAACTTCTGGAATACCACCTGCAGGCTCTTGTTGACACAAAAATGATCTCGTTAATATGAACACGGCACGCGAAAATATATATACATTCGTTGCCAGTTTGCGAGGTTTATATGCATCTGCTTGATTATGTCGTTAGTGCCCAGTCTGCTAAATTTGGGTTCAATCTTGCATGATCTGCTTGGGCATTCGCAGGGTGCACGCGTATTGATGTGATCAACGCACAGTTTTCATACTCCATCCGGATTTGATCACCGCGCCGTGGCTTAAAACTTTCTACTATTTCATCGAACGGCAGCGCTATCGCTTGTGCGTTTGTAACCTGAATTAACCATGCTCGCCGATCAAGCCCCACCACTGCCCCGAGATACCGTCCATGCATTCGATCGGGCTCGCCTATCTCCAAAACGAGCTCATCTGCCAGTTTCTCAACCGTCATCGAATTTTCAGTATTTATTTGCGCATCAATCGTATGTTTGAAGGCAATCAATTCATGCCAAATACGTTCGACCTTAATGGCCATGGTCTTCTGAAAAAAATCCTCTTTCTGGGCAGCTGCCATAACCACTGTTGTGAGGTTTTCAACCTTAATTTGCAGATCTATTAATGAAGGTTTCGTGATAATTTTTGATTCATTTTTCATTATATTTTCCAATAAACGCCATACCTAATACGCCAAGGGCTATTCCTAAAAAACCACCAAAGACGGCTGCCAATACCCGTGAGGTCTCAAATTGACTTGTGCCGAAAAACACGCCAACACCAAAGCCAAGTACTAACGCTGTCGCTGTCAGCGTTTTGAGATAGATCGCCGATCCCGACGCCGATCCGATCATGATTTGGGCTCGTCGAACCTTGTCGATTGAGTGGTTCAGAACGATGCCGTTGAGCGCTAACAACGCAAAGATCGGATCGCCATCACTGATCCGGATCCCTTTGTCACGCAGAATGGCCTGCATGTCTTTTGTATCCGCAGTGAACATTGGGTTGAGTACCCCTTTCAGCACCACATCATTGAGCAAAACTAACGTCAACAAATCATCATTGCTGGCGAGCCTGATGCCTCGCCTAAGAAGTAACGCACGTGCAGTTTCTGGATCCATGGTTACCACTTGACCTGACTAAGCTCGACAAAAACCGAGTCGACAATTTTTTTTAAACGATTTTTCGCCAGAAAATTGAATTCTTCCGAGGCGTTCACATCCGCCAGCGTCATGTGATTCGAAGTCATTTTTTTCATGTCTTCTACAAACGCATCGGATTGACTGCGGTCAACAATCTTGACGATGCCAGCAATTTTTCCGGCCCGGTCCGACTCTTTGAACAGCTTGGTCGACGTGATTGGATGGCCTTCATACTCGACCGGACCCCAGAACTCGTTTTCCCACACCACAACTTTGGCGTATTGGTTGACCTTGCCCAGCAGTTCTGCGAAGCCGTTATATGTATCAGTTTTTGCCTGCCCGCCCGTCAGCACAGAGTGGACAAATACCTTTTTGCCATGTTCTGACATGATCTGATAGATGTCGTTTTCGGCCAGGTATTTGGTCAATGGCAAGAATGTCGCGGACCCGTTGTCAATCACAAAATCAGCGTCTGTTTGGACGATCATTTCAATCAACGGATCGAACTTGCTTTGAATGACGTTGCCATCCTTGGCGATCTCGACGTGAGCCACATCCAAAGACTTGTACTGCGCAAAAGTTGCATTCACCGGGTCGGTGTCGGCACAAATGACTTTGCCCCCCAAACTTTGCAGGTACTGAGCCACGAGCACGGCCGCCAGCGATTTGCCCACGCCACCTTTGCCTTGCATCACCAAATGAACATTGTTCATATTTATTCCAACTTTCCTATTCTTCAAATTCAATATTTGCCGTCGGAACCGGGTTGAATTCACCCGGTTTACGATTTCCTGACAGCACTCTCAATGGGTTCTTGCTATTCAGACCCTCAATAAGAGCGTTTTTTGATCCAGCCATGGAAGCGTCATTCCTTGGCTGGGGGAGGGGTGAGGTAACTGTGTGGATGGCGGCTGCCTGGGTTCCACCTTTCCCTTCGGTCTTCTGACGACGCTTGATGTATTGAGCGAGTCCAGCAATTGAAATGTGAACGTCGTTTTCGTCCAAAAACTCGCACACCTGAGCCAGGGTGCAATTGCCATTTCTGAGCTTGGTGATCTCTGCCCAGTAGGGTGCAAGGCGGGATCGTTTGACCCCCGGGGTCACCTTTCTCAAAAACTCATTTGCTTCCATGTCCAACTTCCTTGCTTGTTGAGCAAATTAGAGCGGAAGTTCTTGATGTTTGGGGAATTAGTTTTGAAATTAACAGACAGTTAACAGACAATTAACACTTGATGTCAACAAATAAGTGCAAATACGTTGTTTAAATGGGAATTGATGGTCATGTAAGTTCATTAAACACCTTTAAACAGTGTTAAACACCAAGGCGGTTTGATTTCCTAGGCACGATAGCCATGTTTGCAAAAACATTTGCCTAACGGCAAAGTTTGTGCAATCATGGCCTGTGCTAAGGGGGGTTTCCCCCTTAACCCCCAGCGTTGCACGCCCCCTTCGGAGGCGCTTCACTTGGTGCCAGCCGTTGGCTGGACGTGGGCGTTGCCCACTGTTGATTGCGAAGTGAGAACCCATGGCGAGACCGGTCAAATCCGATGATGAAAAGCTAAGTCACACCGTAGCGTTTCGACTCACCGATGGTGATTTCTTGGCATACAAGCGCAAGTTTTCTGCGTCTGGTTTGAAGCAGTCTGAATTTTTCAGAGAGCATGTCTTGAACAACACCACACAGGTGGTTGCAAGGCCGGTTGCTTCAGTAGACACCAAGCGTGCCGTCTTTTTGCTGCACAAAGCCTCCAACAACATCAACCAGCTGGCACATCGTGCCAATGCCGAGCACCTTGCCGGAGTCCTGTCTGAGTCCACCTTTATTGCCATCCTCGGCCAGCTCGATCAACTCAACAGCTTCTTGCTGGGGCAAACCCGTGAGACGCAAAAATGATTGTTGAGCTAGGCGGTGGCAAAGGCGGATTGAAAGAGTACCTGGAACATGGCAAAAAGCGAGGCCGCGAACTGCATCGCGACCAGCTTGACCAACGCATTGCCTTGGTTGGAGATCTTGACGTCTTTGAAATGGCAACCGAAACCCATGCTGGCGCCGGTCAGCATTACGACCACATCACCCTGTCATTTTCGGAGTCCCATGTTTCGGATGAAATGCTCCAGCTTGCCGTGAAAGAGTTTCGCGACCATGCGCTGGCGGCGTGGCCGCCAGAGGAACGTCATCGCATCGCGTTCTACGCCGAAGCGCACCGGCCAAGAATACTGAGCTACATCCATTCAGAAACCGGTGACTTGATCGAACGACTGACCCATATTCACATTGGGTTGGGCAAACATGACTTGCTCACCGGGGAGTCCATCGCGCCACTGGGCTTCATGGGGCCGCTGTCCGACAACCTCAAATACATCGATGCCTGGCAAGAATCCTTCAATGCACGCCACGGCTTCACCAGTCCGAAGGACAACCCGAAGATCACCCCAGAAAACGCCGTTGACGTGTTATCGCGGTACACCGGCCATAGGCCGGATCACCTGGGAACTTTCAACGAAAAGAAAGCCGCGCTCGAAGTCACGCTGCAGAAGGACATCATTGCCCAGAACATCACCACCTGGGAAAGCTTTGGCAACACCCTTGCCCGGTATGGTGTGGTCTCGAAGATGCGCGAAGGCAAGTTTGGTGAGTGTTACCGCATCAAACCGCACGGTGAGGCCAGAGCCATGCGGCTGCAGGGGGTGTTTTTCCAGCGCCAGTTCATCGAGCGTCCCTCCGCCGAAAAGATCGCCATCGTCTCGAATCGGGCCAGAGTGGCCTATCTAGAACAGATGCAGCCGCGCAAGGCGCCGCTGTACGTGGCGCAGACGCTGGCTGACTGGCACCAATTCAAAGCCCGGGAAAACCGCCACTTGCACACCGGTAGCAAGTTTTACCAAGACGTTTATAAGCCCGCCGACGCGGCAACACGTCTTTATCTTTTAGATCAACTTGAAAGGGATCACGATGGAATCCAAGGTTCTGCTGCAACTCAAACCAGAAAAATGGCCACCACCAGAAATCGCGTGCCAGGCTTGCCAGTACGCAACCTGGATGGAATTCAAAACCGGACCGAAATGTTACTGCGCGATCACCCACGCCTGGATGTACGAACCGAACCAGAAAGCCGATCAGATGGTGTTGACGTGCGACAAACAGATGGCGCCAGAAGAAGATTAGACGGAGAGGGCGAGCCATTAAGCCAAGGCGGCAGTACCACCAGCGAATCGAGATCTGTTGGCGTTCGTGATCATGGCGGTCAGGCCAGCGATGGCCAACGGGTTCCCGGAGCGGATCGGGTCATCCAGCCATCCAGTGTCCTGGCCCGTGTGCAGGCTGAGCTGCTTGAGCGGTACGAGCAAGCCGCAGACAAAGAGCGATATGCCGAAATACGTCTGCACCTGGATGGCGCCCAACTCCTGCACAGGCTGAGTCACTCGCACGGATTGAACGCTGAGCTGTACCAGGTGACGGCAGCCCGTGACGGCACGGCGCGCATCCAATGCGGCTCCCGTGCCCTGAGTCCCAGCGACTTTCTGACCAAAGAACTGGGCTTGCCATGGAAAGAGGCCGCACCGATCCTGCGCCAGACGTATGAATACCAAATCGGCAAGAAGGTCACCACGGCACGCGGCGCGTCATTGACGTCAATGCCTGCACAACTCTGGCAAACTTTCAGGGCCGAGCAATTGGCGCAAAAACCGGCGCTCAAGCAAAACCTGAGGGCGTTCGATGATGAGACCAAAACCCGTCGAGCCACTCTTTTTTCGACTCTCAGATCTGAGCAGGCAAAAGCGCTGGCCGGTTTGACCGGCATCCGCAGAAAAGCTGCGCAATCCCTTGAAAAACTCAGAGCGGCCACCGCCAAGGCCGCGTTTACCGACGAGCGGCGAGAGTTGCGCAAGTCCATTCAGCCAGACCCGGCGACTGCCTGGCCGCTTTTCTTGCAAGCGCGAGCCCAGGCGGGCAGCGAAGAAGCGCTGGCCACCTTGCGCAAGCTCAATGACATCGCGCGCACAGCACCAGCTCAGGCAATTGGCGGCGTTGTCTACCTTGAAGACGATGAGGATGAGAAGATACGTCGTCGCCGCATCCGTGCCACGGTGGTCACAATTTTGACCCTGTTCGTCGCCACGGTGGAAATCAATGGGGACGTCACCTATAGCTTGCAAGGGCGGCCCGTTCTGCGCGACGAGGGACGGTTTATTGCCGTGCTCGACCAGAACAGCGAAGAAACCATCGCAGCCGCCTTGCTCTTGGCCCGCGAAAAATTCGGCCCGAATTTGAAATTGACTGGCCCTCCGGCGTTTCAGCGACGTGTCGCGGAGGTCGCCGTGGCACACGGTATCGCTGTCAAATTTGTGGATCCGCAAATCGAAGCGCTACGCCAGCAGCTTGGTGATGACATGCGACAGGTGCTACTCAGACCGGCCCCCGCACCGGAACAAATTCATCAATCGACGTCCGTCTCTGCCGCTGTATCAATTCAAAAAACCGCGCAACGGGACTTGGACTCTGACGAGTTAGCAGAAAAGACTATTCCTGAGCAGACCGCAGTAGTACCCGTGGACCCGCCTCAGCCCGAACCGGTCATGCTGCAGGGGATTGACGACATGGAACAACTCGACGCTGAGATGGCCAAGTCGGAGCTGGTCGCTGATCTACAAGGGCAGGGCAGGGAGGTTCACCAAGTCGAGGAGGGCATCCAGTTCCTGGGAAAAATCACCCTCATCACAGAGCGATTTGCGGTGCAAAGCCTGGGCCGAAACAAGGTGGTGATTCACGATCTGGCGCAGCTCGACGGCAGTTACGCCCAAGGTCAGGAGGCGCTCATCGCGTATCAAGAAGGACGGGGTCGGGACATGCGCCAAGGCCAGCAGCCCAAACATCCCGAACGTGATCACTAAAGCGTTCAAAGGCTAGTTGGCGTCTTGTCGCCGTAATAGCGCGTCTTCTGTTCGTCTTCCATGTCCTCAAGCAAGCGACTTTGCGCATCCAGCAACACACGCTCAAGTATGGTTTTATTGCTGACACCGTGAAATTTCGCCATGCGCTCAAGGGCAAGTTTGACGTCTAAATCCAGGATGACGTTCAAACGCTGGTCGGAGCCTTCCTTGATATGCCGTTTGCGGTATTCCGCCTGACGTTTGGCGTTGTCCTTTTTTTTTGCTTCGAGCATGGGTGTATTCATTTGTTGTGGCCGCTTGCAGTGTTACATTGTAACAACTAAAGGGAAACTCAATAATGGCCAATTTCAATCAGAACCCGGCGCCAGTGCTGCGCAAAGAGACAAGAATCTCTCACCTCACCCTGTTTTTTCCGGTGACAGCCACGATTGGGACGATAGGCATATACCGTCTGACCGCCAGCGGGTTGCAGCTGGTGCGCGTGCTGCACGGCTGCCAAGCCCACTGAGGTCAACACCATGGAAAACCCAACTGAACTGGCCCGGCTAGCCCAAGCAAAGGCCAAACAGGCCGCAGAAGACTACGAATTTGAGCGCCCATGGCGAGACATGGTGGGTGCGATCCGCACAGTGAAATCGATGCTGATCAAAGCGGAAGCGATGGCCCTGATTGAAAGGGTTGCAATGCCCATAGACCCAAACAATGGACCACCACCATGCTGACCGACCCAAAATATGGCGACCGCCAGCCGCAGTCCGACTTTTTCAAAGCCCGGTTTGGAGCCGAAGGCGAACTTGATTGGCTGGAAGTCCGGGCGCTTGCTTCGATTGGTGCCGGGTTGCTCACGCGCCACCGGGGCGATCCGAAGGCGATTGAGAAACTTGGACGGCTGGCCGTGTCGTTTGACACCGTTTATCACAACGAGACTGCAAAGATGTTGGCAGTCTTGATGGAGGATGCTGCCGGGGAGCCATTCGACTTAACTGAGCAAGATTGGGCCAACTTGGCGAAGTTGGCGGGCTACAAGCCGGAAGAGTGGGCGCGGCTATTGGCCGAGAGCAGAGGGTTGGCCAAATAAGCCACAGGAGGATGACATGGCAATTTCAGACCAAACCATTTTCAGCGCTGCGCCGCTGTTTTTCAGGCACAAAACAGAGGGCTACTTTGACCCGGAAGATGTATTCACGGAGGAACATCACGCCCTCAGAACCGAACTTGGACTCCCCAAGTATGTGCAAGAACGCCGGTATCCGCCCATCCACACTTGGGGCATTGAGTGCCTGGATGCCTGGCTTGAAATTGTGCTCGATGCGGTCACCACCATTGAAGCGGCACTCCATGAAATGGAAGCCGCTGGCGTAGCTGTTGAGGATTTGCCGGGGTGCTTTCAGATCAAAGATAAATTTGGCGGGTTGCGACTTTACTGGCGGGCAGGCAAGACCGCGCCTACCGCCCAAACTCAAGCCGTGCGTGATGCCGTCGCCCAAGCAGAGGCCCGAGTCTTGGGACTTCGACGGCGGGTGCCATGATCGTTTTTCTGGATACCGAATTCACCGACCTCCTGAACCCGGAGTTGCTCAGTCTCGGACTTGTCACCCTTGATGGCCGGGAGCACTACGCCGAACTTGACCTCACCACCGACGCCGGAAAAGCTCGCATCAAGGCATCCAGCGCCTTCGTTCAAAGTGCCGTTTTCGAGATGTGGGGACTGGTGCCCGGCGCGACCGGCACCGAGTGGGAAATGGGACGCCGCACAGGTGAATGGCTGCTTGGACTTGCGGCTGAGTCCGGGACGAAAGTTGAGGTTGCCTTCGACTACGGCATGGACTATGAACTGATGGAATATGCCATCCGTGATTGTGGGCTTTGGGACCAGGTGCGCGAGGTTGTACTTCCAGTCAACGTCAACCCCATCACCGGCACCATCACCGGGGAACTGGCGGCAGAGGCATGTTTTCGGACGCTGGGTCAACGTGGCGGGCGCGGCCTCAAACGTCACCATGCGCTGGCCGATGCACTGGCGCTGCGGGCGGCATACATCGACGTGAAGGCGGCGGCGCGGGCACACGCCAGAAAGGGCTCGCCATGCTAATTTTTCTCGATACCGAATTTACCCAATTCGACCGCCCCGACCTCATCAGCATTGCACTTGTGGGTGAGGATGGCCGCGAGTTTTACGCCGAACGCACCGACTATCACCGGGACGCGTGCAGCGAATTTGTGCGCAAAGAAGTCTTGCCTGCGTATTCCACGCCATGGCGGACACGATTCCATGCTGATGGCGGACAGCGTTCCAGCGTCATCGCGGACAGTATTCCACGGTGATGGCGGACAGCATTCCATTTTGAAGGCGGACACCTAAGCGGTGTCCTGAGTGACCCAAACGCGGCATACGCTGCCCGGTTTTTCGACCGGAGCCAGCTATGCCCACACCAAGGGTCACCATGAGCAAAATACGACACACACTGCAACTACTGCACAGCGGCAACCTCAGCCAGCGCCAAATCGGCGCCGCACTGGGTATCTCCAAATCCAGCGTAAGCGATATCGCCAGCTACGCCCGCGCCGCCGCGCTGGACTGGGCGCAAGCCCAGCTTCTGAGCGATGAAGAACTCCAGACCCGGCTATACCGCCCACCGGTGGCGCGACAGTCACATCACTTGGAGCCCGATTACGCCCACCTGCACGGTGAACTCAAACGCCCCGATGTCACCCTGCAGTTGCTCTGGGAGGAATACCAGCAACAGCACCAGGGAGCGGCCTACAAGTACAGCGCCTTCTGCGAGAAGTACCAGCAATGGGCCAAGCGCCTCAAGCGCTCGATGCGCCAGACCCATGAGGCGGGCGACAAACTCTTCGTGGACTACGCCGGGCAAACCGTTCCCCTCGTCAACGCCAGCACCGGGGAAATCACACGCGCCCAAGTGTTCGTGGCCGTGCTGGGCGCCTCCAACTACACCTACGCCTGTGCCACACCGACCCAGACCGCTACCGACTGGGTGGCCTGCATCATGGCCACCCTCGAATTCATCGGTGGCGTGCCCCGCCTGCTGGTACCCGACCAGCCGCGCGCGCTCATAGCCCAGCCCGACCGCTATGAGCCCACCAGCCACCGCTTGCTCGAAGAACTCTCCCAGCACTACAACCTGGCCGTACTACCGGCACGCCCAGCCAAACCACGTGACAAACCCAAGGTGGAAGTGGCCGTGCAGGTGGTGGAGCGCTGGATTCTGGCGCGCTTGCGCCACCAGCGCTTCTTCAGCCTGGGTGCGCTCAACACAGCGATTGCCGCCTTGTTGGCTGACCTGAACCAACGGCCCTTCAAGAAGTTGCCAGGCTGCAGGGCCAGTGCGTTTGCCAAACTGGACCAACCGGTCCTCAAGCCTTTACCGGCAGCGCGCATGGCAATAGCCCGCTTCAAGAGCGCGCGGGTCAACATCGACTACCACGTCGAGCTCAATGGCCACTACTACTCGGTGCCGCACCGCTTGGTGGGACAGAAGGTGGAGCTGCGCATCACCGCCACCACGGTGGAAGTGCTGCATGGCCAGGCCCGTGTGGCAGCGCATGCCTTGAATGCGCGCAAAGGGGCGCACTCCACCACGCCTGAGCACATGCCGGCCTCGCACCGGGAACACCTGCAGTGGACACCGGCCAAGCTCATCGCCTGGGCTGAACGCATAGGTGCCGCCACGGCCGCTGTGGTGCGCTGGCAGATGGAACACCGTGCCCATCCCGAGCAGGGTTACCGCTCGTGCCTGGGGCTCATGCGCCTGGGCCGTGAGTACGGGCCTGAGCGCTTGGAGGCCGCCTGCGCGCGAGCCCAGTCGATTCGTGCCCCGCACTACAAGAGCATCGCCTCCATCCTGAGCTGTGGTCTGGACCAGCGCGCCATGGATGCGCCCGTCCCCACCCAGGCCAGTCTGCCGCTGCACGAGAACGTGCGTGGCCCGGGCTACTACCACTGAGAGGGCAACGTGCCCAGAGATGGCTCGCACTCAGACATCCCTCATTTCCACAAATATTTGCACACCGAAAGATTCAATATGCTTACCGAACACACCCTGCATCAACTGCGTACCCTGCGCCTGGACGGCATGGTCGCCGCCTTGGGCGACCCGGCCAATCAAATCACTGCCGCCGAACTGTCCTTTGAACAACGTCTGGCCCTGCTGGTGCAGCGCGAGGTGGATTGGCGCGATGGCAAGCGCTTGGCGCGCCTGCTCAAAGCAGCCCGGCTCAAGGTGTCTTCAGCCTGCCTGGAAGACATTGACTGGCGAGCCAGCCGCGGGCTCAGCCGTGAAGTCATCCACGCCTTGGCCAGCGGGGACTGGCTGCGTCATGGCCACAATGTGCTGCTGACGGGTGCCACCGGCTGTGGCAAGACCTGGCTGGCGTGTGCGCTGGGTCAGCAGGCTGCGCGCTTGGGCTTCTCGGTGCTTTACGTGCGGGCACCGCGCTTGCTCGAAGAACTCCATGTGGCGCATGGTGATGGCAGTTTCGGGCGGCGACTGGGTCAGTTGGCCAAGCTCGATTTGCTGATTCTGGACGACTTTGCCATTGCGCCCATTGCCGCGCATGAGCGTAACGATTTGCTGGAGTTGCTCGATGACCGGGTGGGCAGTCGCTCGACGCTTATCACCAGTCAGTTGCCGGTGACGGCCTGGCATGCCTGGCTGGATGAGCCGACCCTGGCCGATGCCATCCTGGACCGCATCGTGCACGGCTCGCACAAGATGGCGCTCAAGGGGGAGTCGATGCGCAAGCGCGTGCAGCAGGCGTGAACTGGGCGCCGTTTGGAGACTGACGTTGCACGTGTTGGTCGGCAGTCAAAACCCAAAACGGGGGTAAGCCCGTGGATTTGTGGACGATGCGCCGTTGGCAAACCGGGGCGCTTGCCGTGGACAACTCTGGCGAGTTGCCCACCGCGCTCCCCTTCGACCACAAGCTCCACCGGCTGCGACTACCTGCGCAATTGCAAAAAAACCAACCCAAAACCGCCCGCACAAGTGCGGGGTCAACGTTGCTCAGGCTGAGCCAGTCCACGCTCATCGCGGACAGCTGGGGTACGATTGAACCCGTCACTCAGGGCTCTTGTACCGGGTGTCCGCCATCACGTGGAACACTGTCCGCGATTGGCGTGGAATGAGTGTCCGCCATCAATGGAATGCGCACTTGCCAGTGCTGCACCGTGTACCTGGCGCAGCTTGCGACCGCAGACAGCTCACCAACCGGCTGCACGCATGGTTTAAAGACTTGCCGGAACCGGCCACGCTTGTTTATGACTTTGGCGGTGACTGGTTGCTCATGGCGTCCGCCCTGCTGGACGCGGCTCACCAGAAACCGCCGCCCAACATTGGCGACAAACTCCACCTGGACAGCCACACCATCACACACCCTGTTTTTGAGAAGGCGCTAAATTTCACCTACACCCAGGACTGGCCCCCACACCATGCGCTGGCCGACGCACGGGCACTGAGGGCGGGCTACCAAGCCTGGGATCAGTTTATGGAACCACTCAGGAGGATTCAATGACCATGCGTGCATTGACGGATTCGGAACTTCTGGCAAATGTCACCCAAGCATTGGTGGAGTCCAGAAGCCCAGAGAGGCCCGACCGGGATGAAGCACACTCGTGGATCGAGTCACTAGATAAAGAGACAGGACAAAGCACCTGGCAACGGCGTGATCTCTTTGATGAATGGACCCGATTGCAATTGAAGCTACGTGGTGCTTTTTTTTTTGAGGCAGGCGACCAGCTCGACCCATTGGACTGCCCGGCGATGATCCTGTTTCTTGACTTCGATGGTGTCACGCACCCGCAACCCTGTGGTGATGAAAACGTCTTTTGTCAGTTGCATCTGATCGAGGCGGTTTTGCGCGAGCGCGAACTGCAAGGCGTCCATATCGTCATCAGCAGCAGTTGGCGGGAATATCATAGAGGACCGCCCATCGTGGTTTCAACCCAATTGCCCGAACTCGTTTTTAACTGACACCGTGCAGGGCTTCCAGCCGACGCAAACGGGGCCGCTGCGCGATATGCTTTGGGACCGCCTTTGAGAACCACACAAGCCGAGATCGACAGCGCCATTGAGCGCAGCAGCCAGTGGACCCGCCACCGGCAGGCCATGCAGATCCTTGGGGCTGCGCTACGCGCCCCAGTCGCTGGCCGACGCCTCGGTGATGTGCTCACGACCGAGCAAATCGAGCTGATCGCATTTGGATGCAGTGACCCGCTGGCCCCAGCCCTCCAAATCACCAACCTTCACCAGACTGAGAATACTCAGACGCCGGGTTCAACGTAAAGCCGACACCCTTCATGTCCCCTTTGGGCGCCGCAACAAGACTTTGCGCAGACCGTTGACCCGACGCCACTTCTTGGTCGTCTTTGCGTTGTGGCTCTTTAAGCATCGGTAGGCCCCCATCGGCCGCCGCGACTTGCCCCAGTGCCACAGCAACAAACTTGTCAGCATCAACGCCGTGACCCAAAAGGTCCATGGCCATGCCGGTCGAGACGCCAGCGGCATCGAGCGCAGCGCCCAGTCTCGCCCAATATTCCAACTGTTGCGCAAGCGGGCGACCGAGTGTTTGACTCACGTTGTGCGTCATGTCGTACAGACCATCGGAAATGCGGATTGATTTGGCCATGGCTCAATTTTATGTGGCAAGCTGCCACATTGCCAACGCCTGCGGCCCCTAACCCGTCACGGCTGACGCCGGGATGCTGGCCGCATCCCCACGCGGCGCGTGGTGCCCATCAACCTCCAACATCCTCACGCCTGGCGGCGGGAGGCCGGGCCTCCCCGTGCCGTGGCCCGGTGCCCTACGCCAAGGCGCAAGCTCCGGGCGTGCCGCCCCCGCACGCGGTGCTGTTCTCCCTGCCAAGACCAACACCAATACCAGATCGCTACGCTCAAACGAATGGCCGGGGCCGTGTAGCCGCTGCGCGGCTCACTCGGGGGTGTTGGGTGTGGGAGAAGACAAACAACAGCCGGGCAGGGCGGGCCGGTGCCTGTGGAAACATCGGGGGGTTATGTCAAGTGGATGCAATTTCTAAAGGTGCTGCCACTGGCTCCAACGCAGCGGTTGCTGTCACACGATTTCGCACAGCGGCTGACTCCAAAAGACCCGAAGCGGAATTACACCCGGTGTAAATGGCCGCCACAAAGCCGTCGTTCGAAACCCAAGCGTAAATTCAATAAATGATTGAAAAATCTCTGTTTGATTTGATGGGTAGTGGATTTCGGCTGGCGACCAGGGTTGGGCATTCGGTGTTGCTGATCCATAACGGTCATAAGTTGAGCCGAAATTTCAGTGAAGTTGATCAGCCCAATTGATTAGGGATTGCCAGTAGTCTGCTGTTGAATGGTTCCAAATTTGTTCATCTGGTAGCGTTCAGGTGCATCAATCACCCCAAAGTCAATGCCGATGCGCCCATCTTTGTCAGAAATGGGCAGGTCATAGAAGCCAGCTCATGCCACTCACCAGCGCAATCAACACGGGCTGGTGCAACAGGTAGTAGCTCAGACTCCAGCGCCCCAACCAGGCCATCGCCTGCGCCGGCGCGGGCAAGGTCTGGGCCAGCCAACGCGGCCGCTGTTGCAAGACCCAGGCGCCGGCTGCCGCGCCCCACCACATCACACCCAGCCAGGGAAACAGCGGCACATAGTCTTGAGTAACAGGGTTTTGGCTGATCCAGCCCAGCCAGTTCCAGCGCATGCTATTCAAAAGATCGGCCCACGGCGCGAAAGGCCCCGTCTGCAACAGGCTCTCAGCGATGAATTTGGAAGCAATGGCCAGCGCGCCCAGCAGCCACAACCAACGTCCCCAGTGGGCGGTGAGGCGCACCACAATCAGCATCAACGCCAGGCCGTGCAGCACGCCAAAATAAATGAAGCTGTTGGGAAACATAAGCCAGGACCCGGCAGTGACCAGCAGCGCACAAATAGCCACCTGTGCCCAGCGCCGCCAAAATCGCCGCCAGCTTTGCCCCTGCGCCGTGGCAATGGCCTGGCCCATGCCGGCACACAGCAGAAATAAACTCACGATCAGGGTGCGCTGCCAGGTCCAAAACGGGTCACGGTAAAAGTCCTGCGTGACCAGCTTGAAGTAATTCAGGTCGAAGACAAAATGATAGACCGCCATCCAGACCATGGCCAGACCGCGCAGTGCATCCAGCGTGTCAAAACGTTGATTGGTCATTTTTGCCAAAAAGAAAATCCATCAGAAATGCATGGCTACGCTGTGGTGGCCTCAGTCTGGCCGGAAGCGGCAAACGAATCACCGCGTCGGCTGGAACATGATGACGCTCATCCCGAGCAGTGCCAAGCACACACCGGCCAAGTCCCAGACTGTGGGCCGCACCTGATCGACCGCCCAAAGCCATAAAAGTGCGACACTGACATAGACACCACCGTAGGCTGCATAAACGCGTCCCGCAGCGCTCGCGTGAAAAGTCAGCAGCCACGCAAACAGGGCCAAACTGATGGCGGCTGGCACCAGCAACCACACTGATCGCCCTTGTTTAAGCCACAGGTAAGGGAGGTAACACCCAACAATCTCCGCCAGCGCGGTGGCCACGAAAAGCAGAAAAGTTCTCATGGCCACCTTGTGACGGCGCACCACCGTCCAGACACGGTGATCGGAGCAAGATGGGCTGACTTCAATTCCATGAAGAATGCGTCTGCGTTTATAAAATTCTGAATTTTGCAGCGTATGTGAATTTACTCTGCACTCGCTTGTGCCATGAGAGAGGCCGCACCAAGCTGCCGACGCATGGTTTCCGCCAAGCGCGTGAAATCACTTCTGACGGTCGGCGTGATTGACTGCTCAGTGGCTTGTCGCGTGATATCAGCGGGGTCTTGTGGACGACCCTTCACCAGGTATTCAAAGTGCAAATTCGGTCCGGTGGCAGTGCCAGTTTGACCCACAGTGCCCAGCAAGTCACCCTGGGCCACGCGCTGACCCTTGCGCACTTGAATGCTGCTCAAGTGCGCGTAGGCTGTGGCTTTTTGGTTGGGGTGTTTCACGAGCACAAATTTTCCGTATCCCCTTTTCCACCCAGAAAATGTCACGATACCGCCAGCGGCACTGCGTATCGGGGTACCAGCGGGCGAGGCAAAGTCAGTGCCCTGATGGGCTTTGGACTCACCAAAGACTGGGTGAACGCGCATACCGAAGCCACTGCTCACTTTGGAATTCTCCAGCGGTGGTGACAAGAAGTTGCGGTCAAGACTTTGGCCGTCCAGTGTGTAAAAGCCGCCTTTTTGGCCTGGTTCCTGAAACCATATCACTTGATGTTGCCGACCGTTTTGCACGAACTCAGCGCCCAGCAGTTTGCCTGTGCTTAAAACTTCGCCATCAGCCTCAAGGGTTTCATAGACCACACGAAAGCTGTCCCCTGCGCTCAACCCATCTCGAACGTCGGTCATTCTTGAAAAAACATTGGCCACCTGGGAGGCAATTAACTTGGGTAGCTCGACTTCCTTTGCTGCGGCGTTCAACGAACTTCGAACCGTTGCGCTGGCGAGTCGTACCGAGCGTTCCAGCGGTTCCATTTCCAACCGCGAGGTGTAGCCCTTGGCGCCCGTCTCGACCACCAGTCGGGAAAACTGGACTCCGTCCTCACTGGGCCAACGGGCCGTCAGTCGTTGTAGCTGCTGCTGGGCATCTGTTTCGATCAAAACAAACTTGCCGGCGGAACCCGCCAGCAAGGTGCGCGATGCCGTATCCCGAATCAAAAAGTTTGCTGCAGCGCTGCTGCTGACACCCATGCGCCGAAGCAGAGTGTTCACTGAATCTGAACGACGGGTGATTTCACTGCGGTAGAACGTCATTGGTACGGCTTGTTCACCGTCGCTCAGCGTTAACGTAGCGAGGGGTGTGACGGCTTCTATCACCTGTCGCACAGGCAGTGTAGAGGCATCAGGCAACAGTGTCGCAGTGCTGTAGGCGGTTACCCCCGATGCCAGCATCAAGGCCCCCAGCGCAACCGCCAGGCGACGGTGACGCGGGTTGCCTTGCAAAGCAGATACCAATGGATTGAGCAATCGCTTCATGGAAGTTCAGTCGAACAACTCATTCAACCACGACTTGCGCTTGCGATAGCCGCCGTGGCCAGCGTGGTGTTTGTAGTCCGAGTCCACAAAATCGGGGTGACGCTTGGCTTGCTCATACTGCGGTTGTACCCCCACCCCCTGCGGCGACGCGGGTGGCTGCGTCGGCATGGCAGTCACGCTTCGCTCAATCAACTTGTCGAGCTCACCCCGGTCTAGCCATACCCCTCGGCATGTCGGGCAATAGTCAATTTCGATACCTTGGCGCTCGGTCATGACCAGTGTGATTTCGGTACATTGAGGACATTTCATTTTTGCAGTTCTCGAATTAAAGGAATAATTGTGTCACGCAGTGCTTCATTAGTAATTGGGCCGATTTGCTTGTAGCGAATGATCCCATTTTTGTCAATCAAGAAACTCTCAGGTACCCCATACACACCAAAGTCGATACCAATGCGTCCGTCTTTGTCGGTGACCGTCAAGTCATAAGGATCCCCGTAACGGGCCAGCCATTTCAGACCATCGGCCTCCTTGTCCTTGTAATTCAACCCAACGACAGGTATGGTTTTGGTTTTGGCAAACTCGACCAGAATTGGATGCTCCTGCCGACAAGCCACACACCAGGATGCCCAGGTATTGAGCAACCAGACCTTGCCCAACATGTCCTTTGGTGAGAATTTTTGATCGGCAGATTGCAGATGAGGTGCCGTAAAAAGTGGTGCAGGTTTACCAATCAGCGGTGACGGGATGACACTTGGATCCCGTGTTAAACCCACGCCTAAAAAAATCAGCAAAACAAAGAATATGCCCAATGGAATTAACGATTTCTTCATTATTCAACGATCCTTTTTGGTATGCGAATCCGCTCAACATTGCGGTTCATCTGGGTACGCACTACGGTCTCAAACACCCATTTCTTTAAGCCGGACAGGTTAGTGCCGTGCTTTCGATAAAAATCATCTGGTGAGTTGAAAATGCCAAAATCGGCATTGATCCCCTCCTTTTGGATGTAGGTGTCGCTACCGTTCCATTGGACGCGTGGATCAGATAGATCCGTCACTGCTGCTCCAAAACCGACGAAATTCTGAGCTGATGGGTTCTTACGCTGTAAGGCGGTCAGGTAATCTTCATCAAGAATAAAACCCTCCAGATTGATCCATCGGTCCTTGTGCCAAATTTCGACCCAACTGTGAATAATGGAGCGAGGTGCCAAAACATAGGCCCAGCCGGTGATTGCACCTTTTTGTAGCCGCTTATCAATGGTGAAACCATGAAATCGACAGGCAATTTGATTTGCCCGAAGTAGGGCCATAAGCAAGATCCCCTTGGTATTGCACTGCCCAATTCCATCAGCCATCACTTGAGAAGCAGGCAGGCTGTCGGATTCGTTGTAACCGAACTTGATCTCATTGCGAACAAAATCGTAGATCGCGCCTATGCGCTCAAATTCAGGCAAAACCTGCCATCCCCGGTCCTGAATCAACTGTTGTAGTTGGGGACTCTGGAAGTCGAGCAAGTCGGTTGGTCTCGTCAGTTCCGTCAGAATTGCACGAGTACCTTCTGACTGAAAAGTTGTTAGTCTCATATTGTTTTCTCACCCGGATTCACCCGCAGCAAACGCAGGCCATTGAAAACAACCAATAGACTCGCCCCCATATCTGCAAACACCGCCATCCACATCGATGCGCCATTGAACAATGCGAGCACCAGAAAAATCGCCTTGATGCCAAGAGCCAGGGTGATGTTTTGCCAAAGAATGGCTTGCGTTTTTCGGGATAACACAATGGTTTCTGGGATACGCCTCAAGTCATCATTCATGATGACCACATCGGCGGCCTCCATGGCCGTATCCGTGCCCGCCACACCCATGGCAAAGCCAATGTCAGAACGCGCCAATGCAGGCGCATCATTAATGCCGTCGCCGGTCATTGCCGTCAAACCGTAACGTTTTTGAAGTTCTTCGATAGCAGTCAGTTTGTCTTCTGGCAGCAAATTTCCACGCGCATCATCAATGCCAGCCTGCTTGGCAATGGTTTTTGCGGTAGCTTCGTTGTCACCCGTCAACATGACAGTGGTGACTCCCAGTGCGTGCAATTGGGCCAAAGCTTCGCGGGACGTTTCTTTAATGGTGTCGGCTACTACAAAGATGGCCAAAACCTGGTTTTGCGTTGCGAGCATGGTGACGGTGCGGCCCAGCGCTTCATGCTCCGCCAATCGCGCTTCGATACTGCTGCTACATAATTTACGCTCTTCAATCAAGCGATGATTACCGAGTATCAGCAGCTGACCTTCAACAAGGGCTTCTACACCCCTTCCAGCGACCACCTTGAAGTCCTCAAGGATGCTATTTCCCGGATCAAGACTTCGTGCGATGGCCTTGGAAACAGGATGATCAGAATGCGCTGAAAGATCGCCTGCCCAACCTAAAACCTGCCACTCAGGTATTTCTGATTTAACAAATTCGGTATCCACCAGAACGGGTTTGCCCTCGGTAATCGTGCCGGTCTTGTCCAGCGCAAGTGCCTTGATTTTTCGGGCGCCTTCGAGGTGAACACCACCCTTAATTAAAATGCCTCGCCTTGCTGCAGCAGCCAAACCACTGACCACCGTGACTGGCGTAGAAATCACCAAAGCGCAAGGGCATGCAATCACCAGCAGAACCAACGCTTTGTAGATTGCTTGAGTCCAGGTCCAATCCATGAGCCAGGGTGTGAGTATTGCGACCCCCAGGGCCAGTACGAATACAGCGGGTGTGTAGATGGCGGCAAATTTATCTACAAACTGCTGTGTGGGTGCACGGGAACCCTGCGCTTGTTCTACTGCGTGGATGATGCGGGACAGCAACGAGTTGCTGGGTAAGGAGGTTACGCGCACTTCAATGGTGGCTGTGGCGTTTATTGTCCCGGCAAATACGGCATCACCTGGAGCCTTGTCTACTGGAATGCTCTCACCCGTCACCGAAGCTTGATCTACAGAAGTGCTGCCAATGGCGATAACCCCGTCTACAGGAATACGAGCTCCAGGCTTGATGCGTACAACGGCGTCAAGTACAACGCTACTGACAGGAAAAATTTGCCACGATCCATCGGGCTGACGAATCTCAGCGGTTTCAGGTGTCAGATCCAGCAGGCTCTTGATGGCACCTCTGGCCCTGTCCACTGCACGCGCTTCAATCATTTCAGCTATGGCATAGAGTGCCATAACCATGGCGGCCTCGGGCCACTGACCGATCAGAAATGCACCGGTGACCGCGACGGTCATCAATGCGTTGATATTGAGTCGAAAATTGCGCAAGGCTGCCAGGCCTTTGACATAGGTGGAGAATCCAGCCAGCGCAATTGCTGCTACCGATAGCACCATCCCCATACCTTGAAAAGTGCGTGTGTCAGGGGCGAAGAATGAAATAGACTCCGCACCCACTGCCAGCGCCAGGGCCAGCACATATTTTTGAATTCCGCTCGGAAAGCGGGCATTGTCATGGTCATGACTATGACCTTCGTGACCGTGGTTCTGAGCATCGGCATCTGACGCATTGCTCACCAGTGGCATAGGTTTAAACCCGGCTTTGCGAATCGCTTCCAAAACGAGTGGTAAAGATTCGGCCTCTGCATCTATGGCGAGTGTCCGAGAGCCAAGCTGAAACTGAAGACTGCGCACGCCAGTGATGCCTGCGATGGCGTGACGGATTTCCCCCTCCTCGGATGCGCAATCCATCGTTGGAATACGAAAAACAGAAACGCCATCTTTTGTTTTGTTCGGCGATGCCTGGGACGACGCCAGTGATGAAGATGCACATGCACTTGTACACCCGCATGTCGGCATTGTTGATGGTTTTGAGGTCGTCGTGTTCATTGTAAATTCCTGATTGAGTGGCAATTAGAAACCCTGTAGCCACTAAAGAGTCAAGCAGTTATGATTGCGGACATGAAAATCGGTGAATTAGCCAATCTGACGGGTGTACAAGTGGAGACTATTCGGCACTACGAGCGCGAGGGTTTGTTGCCGCACACCAAGCGGTCTGAAGGAAACTACCGCGTCTACGACGAATTTCATGGACAGCGCCTGTCGTTCATCCGCCACTGCCGCAGCCTGGACATGACCTTGGATGAAATCCGTGTCTTGCTCCGTTTCAGGGACGCACCCACTGAAAATTGCGGCGAAGTCAACGCGCTTTTAGATGAACACATAGGACACGTTGCGCTTCGGGTCAAAGAACTGCGGCAATTGGAAACGCAGCTCAAAGCGCTTCGTGAGACGTGCCGTAGCGCGCAGGATGCTGGGCACTGTGGAATTCTCAATGAACTCAACGTCATGGCGCAAAAACAAACGACTTCAGTTGATATGTCGGGTCATGTGCATGGTGCACATCCAGGTGTGAGGACTCGCAAACCCCTGGATTGATCATCGTTTTGGCTTTGTTAATGCCACAGGTGCATGAACATAGGTAGTTTCGCTTTCACCATTGGCATTTTTGAAAACCAATGTGATTTGCGCTTCAGTACCGACCTTTAGTTGTTTTTTGAGATCCATCATCATCAAGTGGTATCCACCCGACTTGAGTTCTACGGGATGGTTTGCAGGCAGCTTCAACCCGTCAACAGCACGCATACGCATGACATCGTTTTCCATTTGCATTTCATGAACTTCCACGATGCCAGCGATATCGGAACGCGCTGAGACTAACGTAGTGTCCTTCTTAGACATAAGCTGCATGAAGGCACCTGTCGCTTGTTGGTTGGGAACAGTTGCGCGTACCCATGCTCCGGTGACGGCAACCTCTGCATGACTGATTGATGTCGTCATGGTCATGCATGATGCTAAGAGTGCGCCTGCGAGGTGGTTCTTTTCCATTTTGATACCTTCTAAATGAAATTAAATTTGTCAGTAGATTCAGGACCGCTCATCAAACCAGTTCCTCTAAAAGGATCTTCCAGCCGCTATGTGCCGGTGCTACCAATACTGACGCACGGTGCCCTAAAAACGCTGCTAAGTTATTTCTTGTTCTTGGCGACTTCCTCAGCAACCAATGAGGCAAGCTGATCGGGGCCGAAGCTGGGCAATCCCCGGCCATTGACAAAAAATGTTGGTGTCTTTGTAACTTCCAGTGCGGTCAAGTCCTCAACGTCTTGTTTTAACACTGCCTCGATTTCTGGTGTTTGTGCATCGGCCAACGCCTTCTTCACATCCAGACCTGTCTGTGCAGCCACTTGATAAGCTACATCAAGGTTGGGCGAACCATGACTAGCCCAGGACGGTTGGGCAGCCAGAATTGCCTCAAGCGTTTGCCAGTATTTGCCCTGTCTTTTGGATGCTTCCAACAACTTGACTACCTTGTCTGAGCCAGCATGGAAAGGCGCGTATCTGAGCACTAGGCGAACATCATTGGGGTATTTCTTCATCAAATCTTTGACGATTGGATAGAAATCGCGACAGGTTTCACACGCCGGATCAAAGAACTCGACGATGGTCACTGGCGCACCTATTGGCCCTAAAGTGGTGGAGTTAAAGCGAACCATTCGGTTTTCTGCCTTACTGACCTTTTCCATCTGCGAATTTTGGACACGCTTTTGATAGAAGTTCATTCCCAATATAAATGCCGCAACCACGACGCCCAGCAGAACTGCGACAGTCAATTTTTTTGAATTCATTTTGAAGTCCTCTTGAGATATACGAAAAGCAATGAAGTGACGATGAAAAAGGCGGTCAACGAGAGCCAGGGAATTTGCAGGCCATTGAGAATCTCCAGTTTCTGTTCAGTGCAGGAAACGCCTGAGCCGCAGGGAATCCAGGTTTTTGATACAAAACCGGCAATCAATAAGGTGTGGTATCCAGCCAGGAGGACTCCCGCAAATGCCAGAGGTAGCCCGTAAATTGCTCCGCGTCGGTCATCGCTGTAACAGGCCATACCCAGCACGATGACCAAAGGGAACATGAAAATTCGCTGATACCAGCACAACACACAGGGCGTAATTCCCATGACCTCACCAATGAAAAAAGCGCTGGCCGTCGCAGCGGTCGCAGTCAGCCAGGCGAAAACAAGCAAATACCAATTGCGTTTCATGCTTGAGCCTTGGTTTTTACTGGCGTCGCTTGTGCAAGATCGGTCTTGTTGAATAACAAGAACCATACGAATATGGCGCAGACAATGTAACTGTCAGCCAGGTTGAATGCTGGCCAGTGCCATCCGCGCCAATGCAGGTCAAGGAAGTCCACTACCGCCCCAGTATGAATGCGGTCGATCAGATTGCTCGCACCTCCAGCCACCACCAGGCCACCGGCCCAGCGCTCTAAAGAGTCAGTCTTCTTGAGCAAGCAAACGAGCGTTATCGGCACTACCACGAGAATACTCACGCCAATCAGCATGGGGCGTTGCCAGCCATCAGCGTTGGCAAGAAAAGAAAATGCCGCACCTTTGTTGAGCACGTGCACGAGATTGAACCAATCGGTCACTGGGATGGCTTCACCCAGTGCAATGGTGTTAGCAAAATAAGACTTTGTCAGTCGATCCAGGCCAATCAGTGCCCCGACCAGAATGACCCAAAGCATGCGCTGGCGTTGACGCCAATAGGTAAAAAACATGAAGAGAAATCCCGAAAACTGTTGACCAGATCAGCACCGAGTGCTGACGCGATTGACAGGGATCGATTTCTCGAAACGTTTAAAGCTTGTGTGTAATCGATGCCCTGGTCAAACCAGGGCGTACCACTGTGGCCGTTCCGGGCGGTCTCCGGGGCCAGGACTTGATCGCACCATGCGCACTGGGGCGAGCATCAAGGTCAGAGCGACTTTATTTACGACATCGGGTTCCTGGATAGCCACCGAACAGCCTGCATGGCAGGTGCCGCAATCCAAATCGACTGAGATTGTTTTTGCAAAATCTCCACCTGAGTCTGTGCGTTCAGTTACCTGGTGTTGGTGTGTGTGGTGGCCAACGTGATTGCTTGTGATATCGCTTTCGTGTTGACAATAGCGCCCTGTTGCTGCCCAGGAGAGCTGCAACGGCATCAAAATCGTCAAAAGAATGATTAACCAGAAACGCATTTAAACATTGTAGTAGCTTTAGCGTTAAGACCTTTGCGTGCATCAAACATCTGTCCGCACCTTGCAGGTGTGAATTCTGCAGTTGATGTCGTTATAAGACCCAAATTGGATGCACGCTGGACTTCTCGGAACCGGGCACTCATGGCCGTCAGCAATCGCTGCGTACTTGACTTACGAAAGCACTGGGTGAAAGACCGCCATCAGCCTGAAGCGGGTGCAGACACCGAACGGGAATTGCCAATTTGGCTGGCCTAAGATCAAGCCCAAATAGTCAAATGTTGCCAACTAACCTGAGAATGGTTCGACTCCATTTTGGGTCCTTTCGGACGCGGATTCATATTTCAAACTGCCACCATACAAAAAAAGCCCAACTGTTTTCAGTTGGTCTTTTTTTCGCCTAACAACTCAATGGTGACGAGCACTTACGCGATTTGCCTCTTGAGTTTTCGCTTTTAAATTTGAGTATTCTTGGGTGTTTTCGGCCCAAAATGCCTCGTTTCTTCTCTCTGTTCTCAGCGAACCTCTTGAGTTTTCAAGAGGCCACTTCCATTGAAATCAAAGGACTTACGCAGGGTAGTTTGCAATTGGAGATTGCAAAGTTGGAGGGACTGAGAACAGAGAATGCGTTATCCTTGCGGTGCCTGCTGAATTTCCTGAAGCAACGAAAATTCCAGCAATGCACCTACCAACCTGTTTTCCATCTTCAGCGCGCGTCTGGCTTGTTCTCGGTTTGCCAGCGATCTTGACGCTTGCAGGCTGTACCGCCATAGCCACGACCGAGCCCAAGGTAGAGGTGCCAACAACGGTTGCGACCCAGCCCGTTCAAGCCACCAGTACCGAAGCTGCACACGCCCAGAAGTTTGCCCTTTGGGTAAATGAGTTCAGCGCTACCGCCCGCCAAGCAGGCATCCGTGAGGAGACGCTGCGCATCGCTTTTGACCCGGTTCGCTTCCTGCCAGGCGTCATTGATTTGGATCGGGCGCAGCCCGAGTTCACTCGCCCGGTGTGGGACTACCTCGACAACGCGCTGTCTGCGCAGCGCATCACCCGTGGTCAGGACAAGCTTCAGCAACTGGGCCCCCAAGCCGTGGCCATCACTGCGCGCTACGGCGTCCCGACAGAAATCGTCGTCGCCATCTGGGGCATGGAGAGCAATTACGGCAGCAACTTTGGCGACATCCCGACCATTGATGCATTGGCGACACTGGGATTCGAGGGTCGACGCGAGGTGTGGGCACGCAGCCAATTGCTGGCTGCCTTGACTATTTTGCAAAGCGGCGACATTGATCGCACGCGGATGATCGGATCGTGGGCGGGCGCGATGGGCCAGACGCAGTTTCTGCCCTCCAACTTTCTGGCTTATGCGGTTGATGCCGATGGCGATGGCCAGCGCGACCTGTGGGGCAGTGAGGCCGATGTGGTGGCTTCGACGGCGAACTTCCTGGCAAGCTCTGGATGGCAGGCCGGTCAGCCATGGGGGACCGAGGTACGCTTGCCGCCGGGATTTGACTACGCACGCGCCGATGACGATGTACGACAAACATCCACAGCTTGGGCGCAGGAGGGTGTGCAATCAATGAACGGTACACAACTGCCAGCGTTGACCGACAGCTCGATCTGGTTGGCATCCACCGCAGACGGCCCGGCCTTCCTGATCGGACCCAACTTCCGTACGATCCTGCGCTACAACAACTCGACCAGCTATGCACTGGCTGTCAGCCTGCTGGCGCAACGCCTGGCAGGTGGCCCGACGGTACAAGCACCCTGGCCGCGTGATCTGCAAGCTTTGACACGCAGCCAGTTGCTGGCCATGCAAACGGCCCTGAATTCACGCGGTTTCGACAGTGGCACGCCCGACGGCATGATGGGCCCGGCCACGCGGCGTGGCATTCGCCAATACCAGCGCAGTTTGGGCCTGCCAGCGGACGGATATCCAAGCCTGAATTTGCTGCAGCACCTGCAGCAAAGAAGTGGCACGGCTCCTTGAGCTTATTCGAAATCGATGATTTTTTGCCCCCATTGAGGTGCAATGATTGCGAAAGACCGCACCACACCGCATAGACCTGCCAGTCCACGCTCATCGCGGGCAGCTGGGGTACGATGCGAGCGTCACTCACGGCACCTGTACCGGGTGTCCGCCATCACGTGAAACACTGTCCGCGATGAGCGTGGAATCAGTGTCCGCCATCAATGGAATGCGCACTACAAGTGACGTACCAGTTGCGCTCCATGCTCAAGGACGTCATGATTGTTTTTCCATTGTCGAGGGTGCGCTAACCACTACGCACCCGTCAATACCTTCAATTTTCAAGACTCCCTCCTTGAATTTCGCGTGCTCCTGGGTTGCGCGTGTGCAATCCCACAAGAAGGTAACGATCAGTGCATTCTTGTATCTCGGATCGGAACGGTAGAGCGAAGCATCTTCAGCAATCTCGCCAATGAGTGTCGGGAATGACTTCTTGGTGTCCTTTCGGTATTTGACCTCGATGATGGTATGTAGCGATGGTAGGTAGAGGTCAATGCGTGGGTTCTTCTGTCCAACGGGTTGGAGGTTCACTTCGTCCGCTATGTCATTGAAGATCGGCGCGAGCAGAAAATAAAGAAAGTTCTGGACGTGATATTCGTTTTCTACCTGCCACTTGATTGGCTTCGCGCCTCTCGTGCGCCCGTCGTTTTCCCATGTCCAACGCTTAAGGCCGACAGGGATATTCGCCAAAAATCCCAGAAGGTCATCAAGACTCCAGCCTTTTGGCGGCACCACGGCCACATCCTGATTTACCTGATCAAAAACATACACCATCAAACTCAACAGCGCCGTTGAAGCGTCTTCTCTTGCCTGCGCCCTGAACTCGGTCATAAACCGGCTGATAAGGGAAAGGCGGATGTGGTGATCGTCGATTAGCTGTATCTTCCGATAGTGGAAGAAAAGCGACACACATGCGGTCGCATAAGCAGCAGACTCGTTGCTGCGAACATAAGCACCAATGTCTTTCTCGAAGTGATTGAGATGGTCACCACCGATCTGCTGGGCGAGAAACCCTGCAATCCAGATCTCGAACTCGCGGTTGATGCACGTATCATTCAACTGCCTAGTCAGCCATTTCACAGCCATCACGCCGAACATATCGGAAACCCACGGGCGCGGCGTAGAGTCGATCTTGGCTGCCTGACCGAGTAGGCGAGAGACATCCGAGCTCGAAACAGGTTCCTCAAAAACGCAAAGCCCGCCAATCGCGCACCGCTGATATAGGGACAGCGTCGCGAAATCGAAGGACGAAGCGCCCTCTTTCGACAATCCAAGAAAATGCAGAAAGCTGGTCTTAAAGGGGTCTGCGTGCGCGCTATCTCTCACCTTTTGGTGCAGATAGTCGCGCAATTGATATGCGTTTTCCTTTTCTATAGAAACCATTGGGATTGTCCGATCTTTCCAATCATTACCGAGTCGCTCCAGCCCGGAAGTTGGTTCAGCCAACCGAGGTTCCTAGCGATCAGGTCAGAATAGCTGATCGTCACTGGCAGCGGATTGGGAAAGTAGCTGCGCCAAGAATGCGATGCGAAGCTGTAGAGCTGGGCGCTCAGATACGTGATGTCCTTAAAGGTTGAATCCTTGTGAACATCTATGATTACGCCGCTCGGATGTCCGTCAGTATCTTGTCGCAATTCACGCTGACCAATCAGATAGATGAGCATTTCGTGCTTGGAAAGCTTGAACGTTATTCCACGCGGCGGAGCCAGTCGTCCCTTCTGTGCACTTGCGGTCGCTGAGTCGAACATATGCAGTCCGTGATCCTCCGAGATTTTCAGAAAGGCGTATTCAATCTGATACTCACGATACTTGTTGATCACTGCCCGAACTGCGTCGATTTCTTCCTTGTTGAACTTCTTGACTTGTGCATGAAAGACTAGGCGGATTGTGTCGCCTTTCTGCCAGTTCATTCGCTTCTGAATTCTTTCTATGGTCTCACTAAGCACAGTGGTCAATGCTTCGCAGTAGGCTTCCGGCACAACCGCTTTTGAGGTGTTCGAGACGATGTAGCTCCCGTCCCCGGAGAAGACGGTGGTGATGCCCATGATGCGCTGAATGTTGGTTCGCTCTTGCCCGATATTTGCACTGCCGATGCCGATCACGAGTTCGTGCGAGAGAGTTGGCGATGCTTTGAGAAGCCATGGAACGCCACCCATCTTCGCGTAGCAGGCTAGTGCCATATTGTTAAGTGAGTATCCAAGCGAATATTCGGATTGCGCAAGAAGCTCTATCGTGAAATCCTGCACAGGAACCTGGTGCAGAAAAAAAAGGCTCTTACCTAGATAGTATGGGTTTTCTGTAACGTTGAGCTTTTTGAAGGACTGTCTAACCTGCACGAGAGCCAAGTCCCAGCGTCCGCCATCATCGGATTGTTTTCTGATTGCGGCCTCGATGGCATTTTTGTATCCCTCCACACTATCAGTTGCTGCCGTGAACACTTCAACGCAACTGGTGCCAATCGCAAATTTTCCTTCGAGACCGTTGCTGAAATACTTGCTGTTCGATATGCCCTTCAATAGCTTTCGAACGAATTGCTCGACGCGTCCTTTATCTTGCTGAGCACATATCACGCAGATCGACGGATCGTTCCTGTCAAAAGTGCGCTTCGTGTAGGGGCCGCTTTGTGTCAGCCCCTTCTCAGCCCAGTCTGCTTCGCCGTTGTCATTGAAGATAAACACCGGCTTTTGCATCTGTACACAATTCCTCTGGATGTTGGTTGAATCAACAATTTCGATGCGCGTTCCGTCGATCAGCGAGATGTTTTTCGACTGAATGTAATTTTTGAGTGAGTCGAGGCGTTGTTTCTTATTTTCGCCCCCATTGAATATGGAAACGGCTCGCCGGATATGTTCAACGATGGCATCTTTTTTCGCACCGTGAGTATGTGATAGGTAGTCGTCGAAGTTAGCCCTGCTTGTATGGAGATAAACGTCTTTCGCCTCAATTTGAATTTCTTGGCCGTCTTGACGCTTGACACTGAGCATTTCCCCCTTGCAGCCGCTGACAGACCCAAGAAATTTTCTATACCCATCTTCCTGCCCAGTGACAACGAACCGACCCACGAGATCGAACCCTGCATTCAGGAAGTACAGGCCGGTTTCTTCCAGAACGTTGCGCGTAGTGCAGTCAATGACAAGGCACGGATGGCCCTGAACAATACGGGTGTCAAGTGAATATTTAGCGCACACCCTAAACGGGTACGTTTCTCCAAGAATTGGAGTCAAGAGATTGTCTCGAGGTTTGGTACTTACCAACTCGATGGGATGGAAGCCTGTAGGGTTGCGCCCCAGCCCAGCGAGATGCCGAGCCAGTCCGTCTTTGACCAGAGCGCAGAAGATGACAAAATTGTCCTTGAGCGCAACCCTGTATGGTGAGCCAGATGCGGAGAACGTGGCATCCCCCGAAAAGATCAAAATGTCGTTTCCCTCCCGACGGAATGAATGACCTGATCCGTACTTTTTTCGGAAGTCGTCTAGCGTTTCTTTGTCATATGGGACTTTACGCGCCTCAAGTTCAACATCAGGAATTTTCAGCGGAAATGCGTTCAAAACGATTGACAAAATTTTCTCCCTTATCTCATCTTGTGTCCGCTATCAGTGTACCCATGGTCGGGAGTAGCGCCAGGGGAAGGTATGGTCGCCGATGACGTCTTTGCAACGCATAGCGTCCGCCTACGCGTCATCGACTAGCGGCAGCTGCATTTCGGCTAACAGACGCTGGCTCCGACATTCGCTACGGGACTCCAATGGGTCGACTGCTGCGGCAAGTGCTGCTTACGTGACCTACTGAAGAACCGCGTCAATGACCGGAACCAGTAGGTTAAAAAATGGTTAAGAAATGGGGTTAGCGTCTCAAAAATTAGACAATTTTCATATTGATATCAATTGGTTATGAAGACTGTCTGTAGGTCATCCGTCACGAAAACGTAGCTCATCCGTCACGGTTTTGCAGGTCATCCGTCACGCGACAGGTCCGCTTTGGGCTTTGATCGAAGGTCATCCGTCACGAAACGCAGGTCATTCGTCACGGCTGCGGGCATGGTGAGGGATGCGGCGGCAAGTTATCCACAATTGCACCTTCATTGTGTTAGGTAGTAACGCAAAATCGTGACGTTTGGCCTGCACTATGCAGATTTAGTGCAGGTCATCCGTCACGCGGTGCAGGTCATCCGTCACGCTTTGCCCTCGAATTGTGGATAAGTAGGCTGTCGACAGTGATGGTCTATTCGCGAACGCAACAGATTTGGTCCTTGCTGTCGAGTTTGACTAAGGCTGCAATCTTAGCGTCCTGCACCTCAGAACACGCCTTGTTGACGGTCTGCCGCCAGCTTCTTGCGTTGCTATCCATCGATCCGCACATTCTGCGGAATCTCTCGGCGGCAAGAGGAAAAGGGTGTTGGTGGCTTTGAATGTAATCAGCCAGACGGCGGGCAACCGGCGATAGGTCGCGGTAAGCCTTCCACAAATGACTGCTGAATGTATTACCTGCAAACAGCACGATAAGGCTCGGATCAAGCCACATACGGTAATGCGTAGGCTTGCCTTCCGAGTCGTTGGTGGCGATGTAGTTCCGAATGAGCGAGATTGAACCGCTTTTTCCATAGGCCTTGGCGTTAAGTGCCAGAATTTCGCTGGCTTTCAACCGTGAGATGCACTTGCGGGAGCGATCGTAGTTTCTCCCATTCTTTGACCAACCGACGTCACGCACCAAGTCTTTGACGGAGAACTCGAACGGCTCGCCCAGGCTCATGCTTTGGCCGTAGTTCAGGATTTGCATCCATACGAGTTCATCGTCTTCGGCTCGAAGCTCGGTGCCGGTGTAAAGGATCGAAATATGCTCGTTGTAATGGAAGAGCTTTTCATGCAGGAGCGTTCTTCTTGGCTGACGCCTGTTGCGGGCGGTGAACAGCGAACTGCGCCCGTAATCGTTCGGCATGTGCCGCAAATCATTCCGCCCAGCGATGGACGGGAACTGAAAGTCAAGCTGCAGCTGCCCCTTTGGATCTATACCGCGACTCCGTAGGTACGCTTGTTTTTGAGCATATAAGATTTTTTCGTTAGCTTTGGCTGCAACTGCACGGCCTTCGTCTAGGCTTAAATGGTCCATTCGGCACCCCTCAGGCTTGACGCTGGCGCGCAATGGTTTCAGCTTTTGTGGGACGCCCTCTTTTTTTGAGTTTCGTTCCAACCGTTAGGCCTAAGTCAGTTTCAAAGCCTGTATCTATCGGTTCTGCCGAGCAAACGTGCTTAGTAATCCAGGTATCTACATCTGACTCCCGCCAAAGCAGTCGTTTGTTGCCGGGGAGTCGGCATATAGGGGGGAGTGATTTTGGATTTCGAGTGGCGTCACTGCGAATGCTGCTGACGGACTTATGAATTCGGGATGCGAGAATTTCAACTGTTAGTAGGTTTTCCATGGCGACACCAGTCCGAGCCCGCTTGGTCGTTAACCAATCGAGTTCGGATGAGTGCGGAGCGCCTGTTGCCGTGACACTACAGATTAATCTGTGTTGGCTGACACGGCTCAGCTAATTTCGCCCGTTTGACTGGCCCTCCTCAGTCACCCGCCAATTGATCTCCGACCTCATCCTGATCGGTGGCTGTGGTTATCTGTGGCGATTGCCCTTCGGCATCCTTTCCCACCTTCCTGCCGCTCTCCTTGCGGTTGGAGGTTGCTGAGCTTTACGTGGTGGCGGGCTTGTTAAACCGCCACGTTTGCCACGTCTTGGTTTGTTAGTTTTTTTACCGCCACGCTTTTTCCGTTTTTTTGTAACGTATATCAGCGCATCATTGGTATTGATCATGCCACCGAATGCGAACTTTGTCTATGGCTTTGGCATGCTTTGCGAAGCAAAAATGCCGAAAGGCGTGCCACAAATTTGCCACACTTCAAATGCAGATGTGTGCTCAACAAAGCAAAACAACGCACTGTCCTGCAAGGGATAGTGCGTTGTTTTTATTACATATTTTGGTGCCGGAGAGATGAATCGAACACCCGACCTTCTCATTACGAATGAGCTGCTCTACCGACTGAGCTACACCGGCTTGGTAAGCCCGTCATTATAACCAGCCGATCAGGCCTCGGCGTGGTAGCTGATGACGCGGTCGACCTCGTTTTTGGAGCCCATGAACACCGCCACACGCTGGTGCAGTGCTGTGACCGGGATGTCGAGAATACGCTGTTGGCCGTCGCTGGCTACACCGCCGGCCTGTTCGATCAGCCAGCTCATCGGGTTGGCCTCGTACATCAGGCGCAGCTTGCCGGGCTTCTCGGGTTCACGTTTGTCCCAGGGGTAGAGGAACACGCCGCCGCGGGTCAGGATGCGGTGCACGTCGGCCACCATGGAGCCGACCCAGCGCATGTTGAAGTCCTTGCCACGCGGGCCATCCCGGCCTTGCAGACATTCGTCAATGTAGCGGGTGACCGGTGCCGCCCAGTGCCGTTGGTTGCTCATGTTGATGGCAAATTCCTTGGTGTCTTCCGGAATCTGCAGGTCTTCCTGGGTCAGCAGGAACGAGCCTTGTTCGCGGTCCAGGGTGAACACCGCCACGCCGTCGCCCACGGTGAGCACCAGGGTGGTTTGAGGGCCGTAGACGCAGTAGCCAGCCGCCACCTGCTTGGTGCCAACCTGCAAAAAATCCTGCTCTGACACGCCGGCGCCTTCGGGCTTTTTGAGCACGCTGAAGATGGTGCCGATGCTGACGTTCACATCGATGTTGCTGGAGCCGTCCAGCGGGTCAAACAGCAGCAGGTATTCGCCCTGTGGGTAACGGTTGGGCACCACGTGGATACCTTCCATTTCCTCGCTGGCCATGGCTGCCAGGTGACCGCCCCATTCGTTGGCTTCGATCAGCACCTCGTTGGCGATGATGTCGAGCTTCTTTTGCATTTCACCCTGGATGTTCTCGCTGTCGGCGCTGCCCATCACCTCACCCAGCGCGCCTTTGTTGACGGCTTGGCTGATGCGTTTGCAAGCACGCGCCACCACTTCGAGCATCAGTCGCAGCTCGGGCGAAATGTGCCCGTTCAGGCGTTGTTTCTCCACCAGATAACGGGTGAGGTAGGTTTTTTTCGGCATCAATAGCTCCCGGAGTGAATCAATCGGCCAGCGCGCGGGTGACCACCTCGCGCACATCATTGCTCAGGTCGGCCTTGGCGGCGACGCGTTTCAGGGCTTCGCGGGCTGCGTTCTGGTAGGGCTCGGCCAGTTTTTTCCAGCGGTCCAGCGCACGCGCCAGGCGGGCCGCGACCTGCGGGTTGATGGCGTCCAACTCCAGCACCTGTTCACTCCAGAACACGTAACCCGCCGCATCACTGCGGTGGAACGCGCCGGGGTTGGCACTGCAATAGCTGAAGATCACGCTGCGGGCGCGGTTGGGGTTCTTGAGGTTGAAGTCGGCGTGTTTCATGAGCGCGCGCACCGCAGGCAGCACCTGGCCACCGCGGTCGCAGCAACCGGCTTGCAGCGCAAACCATTTGTCCAACACCAGCTCCTCACCCTTGAACAGGCTGTGAAAGCGTGCCAGCGCGGGTTTGGCCAGCTCGTGGCCGCTGTGCACCAGGGCAGACAGGGCGTTGAGCCGGTCGGTCATGTTGTCGGCGTCCTTGAAGCGCTGGTAAGCCTTGCCGGGCCAGACCGTGTCTTCCGAGCTGCGGGCGGCCAGGCACAGGTAGTTGAGCGCCAGGCCAGCCAGGGCGCGGCGGCCGCTCGACAGCGTGTCGGGGCGGTAGCTGCCGTTGGCATTGTGGGTCTCAAACGCCCATTCCCAGTCTGCCAACAGCTCGCGTGCCAGTTGCTCGCGCATGGCTTCACGCACCGCGTGTACACGCTGCGGGTCGACCACGTCGAGCTGTTCGGCGATGTAGGTCTCAGAGGGCAGGGTCAGCACCAGTTCCTTGAACGCGGCATCCAGTGTCGGGTGGCGCAGCACGGCGCGCATGGCCTCGACATAAGCATGGTTCAGGCCCTTGGCCCTTATGCCGTCTGGGCTGTCCACTATGGATTGAATAGCGCTGCGCAGTGCCAGGCGTTGCCCGGCTTCCCAGCGGTTGAACGGGTCGTGGTCGTGCGCCAGCAGGGTCAGCAACTGGGCGTCGGTGTAGTCAAAGTCCAGGATCACCGGCGCGCTGAAACCGCGCAGGATCGAGGGCACCGGCTCTTCGTTCACGTTCTCAAAGGTGATCGACTCGCTGGCCTGGGTCAGCACCAGCAGGTGGCTGTCACCCACACTGGCCAGGTCGCTCTGGATGTGCAGGGGCAGGGCGGCGCCACTGGCGCCCACCAAGCCCAGTTGGACCGGGATGACAAACGGCTCTTTGCTGTCCTGGCCAGGGGTGGCGGGGCAGCTTTGGCTAAAACTCAGGGTGTAGGTGCGCTCGGCGGCGTTGTAGTGACCACGCGCTTGAAGGCGCGGTGTGCCCGCCTGGCTGTACCAGCGTTTGAACTGCGGCAGCAGTTTGGCCAAGCTGGAGTCCGGATTGGCGTCGGCCACAGCCTGGGCGAAGTCGTCACAGGTGACGGCCTGGCCGTCAAAGCGCTCGAAGTACAGCGCCATGCCTTTGGCAAAACCGTTGCGGCCCGAGGGATCGGAGGCCCCTTCGGTAGCCAATGTTTGCATCATGCGCACCACCTCGGCACCTTTTTCGTAGATGGTGACGGTGTAGAAGTTGTTGATCTCGATGTAGCTGTCTGGCCGCACCGGGTGCGCCATCGGGCCCGCATCTTCGGGGAACTGGGCGGTGCGCAACACACGCACATCTTCGATGCGTTTGACAGCGCGGGCCGAGGCTTCAGCGCACAGGTCCATGCTGAATTCCTGGTCGCGGAACACGGTCAGGCCTTCTTTCAGGCTCAGCTGGAACCAGTCGCGGCAGGTGATGCGGTTGCCGGTCCAGTTGTGGAAGTACTCGTGGCCGACCACCGACTCGATGTTGGCAAAGTCCACATCGGTGGCGGTGGCCTGGTTGGCCAGCACGTACTTGGTGTTGAAGATGTTGAGGCCCTTGTTCTCCATCGCGCCCATGTTGAAGTCGCTGGTGGCGACGATCATGAAACGCTCCAGGTCCAGCGGCAGGCCAAAGCGGGCCTCGTCCCAGATCACCGAATTGATCAGCGATTGCATGGCGTGTTCGGTTTTGTCCATGTCGCCGGGGCGCACGTAGACCTGCAGCAAATGCTCTTTGCCATTGCGCGCCACGATGCGTTGTTCACGCGCCACCAGTTTGCCCGCCACCAGGGCAAAAAGATAGCAGGGTTTCTTGAACGGATCGACCCACTTGGCGAAATGGCGGCCGTCTTCCAGATCACCTTGCTCGACCAGGTTGCCGTTGGACAGCAGCACCGGGTATTTGGCCTTGTCGGCACGCAGCGTCACGCTGTAGCTGGCCATCACGTCCGGGCGGTCCATGAAGTAGGTGATGCGCCTAAAACCCTCGGCCTCACATTGGGTGAAGAACGAGTCGTTGCTGACGTACAGGCCCATCAGTTTGGTGTTTTTGATGGGGGCGCAGGTGGTGAAGATCTCCAGCTCGAAGCTGCCTTCCAAGGGCAGGTTCTCCAGCACCAGCTGGCTGCCGTCCATCTTGAACGAGCAACCGGCGCCGTTGACCAGCACCCGCGCCAGGTTCAGCTCGTCACCGTCCAGGCGCAAGGCTTGTGCGGGCACGTCAGGATTGCGGCGCAACGTCATCTTGTTGAGGACGCGGGTCTTGGCCGGGTCCAAATCGAAGGTCAGCGCCACGGTGTCGATCCAGAACGCCGGGGCCGAGTAGTCGGCGCGGCGCACCACGGTGGCCCCCGATGCATCACGCAGTTGCAACATGTAAGGTCTCCAGAAATTTTGATTCGATGAGTTCGAGGTAATTGCCTGCGGCCGCGATCACGTGCGGCCCGGCCAGCTCCTCGGCGCGGTGGCTGGTGCAGATGGCGACCGCCCGCATACCGGCACGCCGCGCGGCCTCAATGCCCAGTGGCGCGTCTTCAAAAACAATACAGTCTTCAGGCCTGATTCCCATTCGCCTGGCAGCTTCTAAAAATATAGCGGGCTGGGGTTTGCCGGGCAGGCCCTCGTCACCGCCGACCATCGCATGCGGTGGCACCGGCAACTGCAGGCGCTGCATGGCAAATGCGATGTTGTGGCGGTCGCCCGCCGTGCCCACACCGAGTTTCAGCCCGCGCTGCAGGGCTTGCGCGGCAAACTGTTTGAAGCCAACCACCTCGGCAAAGATCGGTGCGAACAGGTCGCGGTAGAGCTGCTCCTTGATGGCAATGTAGCCCCAGGCCTCGGCATCGGTCATGTCGCGCTGGAACAGCTCGCGCATGCATTCGGCGCCAGTGCGCCCGGTGGTGCGGCGCATCAGGTCAGGGATGTCGATCTCGATGCCGTGCTGCTGCACAAACGCCACCCAGCTCTTGGCATGGCTGGCCATCGAGTCGATCATGGTGCCGTCCATGTCGAAGATCAACGCCCCCACGTTTGTGGCTACGCCGCTCTTCGAGAACGCTTCGCGTACTGCACTGCCCCCCAAGGGGGCCCTCGCGCCTTGGGGCTGCCCGGCGGCGCTCAAGACGTTGGTAACCGACGACTGGTTGGTACTCATACGCCCTGCTTCAAAGAAGCTTCAATGAACGGGTCCAGATCCCCGTCCAGCACCTTTTGTGTGGCAGACGTTTCATAGTTGGTGCGCAAGTCCTTGATGCGGCTGTTGTCCAGCACATAGCTGCGAATCTGGTGCCCCCAACCCACGTCGGTTTTGCCGTCTTCGAGTTTTTGCTGCTCTTCTTTTTGCTTGCGCAGCTCAAAGTCGTACAGCTTGGAGCGCAAGCGCTGCCAGGCGATGTCGCGGTTGCCGTGTTGGCTGCGACCGTCCTGGCACTGCACCACGATGCCCGTGGGGATGTGCGTCAGGCGCACGGCCGAGTCGGTCTTGTTGATGTGCTGGCCACCAGCGCCGCTGGCGCGGAAGGTGTCGGTGCGCACATCTGACGGGTTGATGTTGATCTCGATCGAGTCATCAATTTCGGGGTAAACAAACACGCTGGCAAAGCTGGTGTGGCGGCCACCTGATGAGTCAAACGGGCTCTTGCGCACCAGCCGGTGCACGCCAGTTTCGGTGCGCAGCAGGCCAAAGGCGTATTCACCTTCCACCCTGAACGACGCGCCCTTGATGCCCGCCGTGTCACCGGCCGTTTCGTCTTCCACCTCGGTCTTGAAGCCCTTGCGTTCACAGTAACGCAGGTACTGGCGCAGCAGCATGCTGGCCCAGTCGCAGGCTTCCGTGCCTCCGGCGCCAGCCTGGATGTCGACAAAACAGTTCAGCGGGTCGGCCGGGTTGTTGAACATGCGGCGGAATTCCAGGCCCTTGACGATCTCTTCCAGGCGCGCTGCGTCTTCCTCGATGGTGATCAGGCCGGCTTCGTCGTTGTCGTCGCGGCTCATCTCGAACAACTCGGTGTTGTCAGACAGGTCGCGCTGCAGGTCGGTGAGTGTGACCACCACGCCGTCGAGCAGTTTTTTCTCTTTGCCCAGCTCCTGGGCGCGTTTGGGGTCATTCCAGACCGTGGGGTCTTCCAGGCTGGCGTTGACGGTTCTCAGACGTTCGAATTTGGCATCGAAGTCAAAGATACCCCCGTAAATCAAGGGCCCGGGCGCTTAAATCAGCGAGGAGGTTGCCAATGGCGTTGATGCGTTCTGCTTCCATGATGAATATCCTGTGTGGTTCTGTCTGACAAATAACCCGCTATTTTCTCACGCCGGGCTCGGTGATGAAGGCTTCCATCAACGCCGCCACCGCCCGCGGCTGGTCATGGTGCAGCATGTGACCGCAGTCGGGCAGCACCTCCAGGCGCAGATCGGGTACCCCCTGCAGGCGTTGGCGATGCTCGGCGCGGGTGAACTTGCCGTGCCACCACTGGGCAATGCTGTCGTCTTCGGCCTCCACCATCAGCACCGGCGCGCTGATGTGGCGGTGGATGGCCAGGATTTCGTCCACGCGGTACAGCTGCGGGTTGGCCAGCTTGTGCGCCGCTTCGGCCAGAATTTGCCATTGGCCGGGCGCCGCTTCCACTGCCCAGTGGCTGGCCAGCCAGCTGGCCTTGTCGGCACCCAGGCGCGGGTTGTTTTTCTTGAGGCGGGCGGCCACGGCGTCCAGCGATGGGTAGGCTTTGAGCTGTGTTGTCTGGCCGTTTTGCGCTTTCAGCTCGTCCAGCCACTGGGTGAATCGCGCCACCGCCTGTTCGGGCTGGGTGGCGGGCAGGCCAAAACCTTCCAGATTGACCAGGCGGCGCACCCGCTGTGGGCGAATACCGGCGTACAGCATGGCGATGTTGGCGCCCATGCTGTGGCCGACCAGATGCACCGGCGTATCGGGCGCGTAGTGGGCCAGCAGCGCGTCCAGGTCCGCCAGGTAATCGGGGTACCAGAAGCTGTCGGCACCGCCTGAGTCGGTCAGGCCAAAACCGCGCCAGTCGGGCGCGATGATGAAGTGGTCCTGTTCCAGCGCGTCCACCACAAACTGGAAGCTGGCCGCCACATCCATCCAGCCATGTAACAGCACCAGCGGCGGCTGACCCGCCTGGAGTTCGCCCCAGACCCTGACGTGGTAGTGCAGGCCGCGCACGGGAACAAAGACACTGCGGGAGATTTTTTGAGCGCTGTACATGCTGCCGATGATAAAGACGCCGCCAGGTCCCTTGGGGCACATCGTCAAGCCGTATGGGCATCGTTGCATAATTGATGACCCGATAAAAAATAACGAAAGTTGGCAATGACGCAGACGCTTTTAGTGGTCGACGACAGCAAGGTTTCCCGCATGATGATCAAGGCCAAGGTGCAGCAACTGCAGCCCACCTGGACGCTGTTGGAGGCCGCCAGCGGGGAAGAAGCCGTGGCCATGGTGCGCGTGAGTGCGCCGGACTTCATCACCATGGATGTCAACATGCCGGGTATCAACGGTTTCGAGGCTGTTGAGCAGATCCGCACCTTCAACACCACCGCGCGCATCGCCATGCTGACCGCCAACATCCAGGAAGCCAGTCGCGACCAAGCCGCTGCCTTGCAAGTCACCTTCATCAAAAAGCCCGCCACCGAGCCCGCCATTCGCGAGGCGATTGGCTATTTTCTTGCAGCAACAT
>Ga0209066_10000948_pt1 | contig 40070 bp, 31 predicted proteins | sample All_14_2_FD_187198 | JGI IMG/M metagenome (GOLD analysis project Ga0209066, IMG submission 187198) | Freshwater microbial communities in response to fracking from Pennsylvania, USA - Allegheny Zone_MetaG_DW_15 (SPAdes) (version 2) ... | reverse complement strand
GGTCAGGAGGGTGTCGAAGCTTCTTCTGGCATTGATTGGAGGGGTGTCGGGCCAGATAGCAAGTTGGACTTGTTCCTGGTTGATCTGCTGCCCTTTGGTGGTAAGCAGGATGCCCAATAATTCGCGCTGCGAAGGCGAAAAATTGCTGGCCTGGAAAATAGTTCGGCCGCCGAGACTGATACGGAAATGGTCAAGCAGGAAGAAATGAAGCTGAGGCATCAGATCCCCGGAGTCGTTTACTGAGATATCGAGTTTCTTCTTCGCCAGGGCGGCGACAAAATCCTTTTCGATATCGTTTTCCACCGCTAGTGACAAGAGTTGGGTCAACATAGCCGGTTCCCAGGTCCAGAAGTGCTCGACCTGGTGCATCTTCATCAGCACCAGGCCGGTCCTGAGGTCATCGAGTGCCGGTTCCGGTCCCCTGGTGACAAGTTTGTGGTAGCTCCGATTGAGATACACGCAGATGAGAAAATAGTGCGAGGGTATACATTTGGCTCCCTCGAGACCTTGGTCGAAGCACAATTCCGCCTGATCTGCCATACCGACACGGGAATAGACCGCGCCGGCGATTATCGCGTTGAAGGTCTGGTGGAGCGAACCTCCTGACTCATTGTGGAGATGGATGGACAGCTTAATAGCGGTCAATGCCTCATCCCTCTGGCCAAGCAGAGCGTGGCCGAATGCCTCCCATTGGAGGATCTGGCTCTGCATATATGGTGTCGTTTTCTGTAAAGCGATCGCCATTCCCCGATGAAGGATATCCATGGCTTCTGCGGTCCTGCCCAGCGCGAAGAGATTGCTGCTCTCCCAGGCATGAAAGTGCAGTGCCGCAAATGTCCGTTCCAGCACCTTAGGGGTGAACATCCGTTCAATAGCCTTGAGTTCCGCCGAGAAATTGAGTTGATCTCCGATCATCGACAGATGACAGAGGAGCAGTGTTCGAATAAACAATTTGTCAGACATGGCCACGAGTGGGTGGCTGAGGAGGGCAGAACAGGCCTCTGCTTCCTTCATGCATACGGCATGGCTGCCGCTGAACATTTCGATATATCCGCGGATAAACCTGCCTCCGGCAATCGCTGACTGCTGCTGTCTCCCTTCCTGCGAACCCTGTAAGGCAAGGCAGGAGCGAGCCTTTTTGGTTTTCCCAACAAAGAGGAAAAAACCGAAAGCCAGGCTGCGGGCCGCCATGTTCCTGATAGGCAGGGGTAGTGTTGCCGCATTCTTCAGCAGGAGTTCGTTCAGGCGCGGCAAAAAGGAGGCTCCGGCGCGATAATTGCCTGAGACAATGATGTAGTAGTAGGTGATCATCGCCAGGCTCATGATCTCCCCCTTCTCCTCACCGGAGCGGAAGAATGCGGCTTGCGCCGACTCAAAGAAAGGCAAGGTGGTGTGCGGGACCAGATCGAACCGCAGTAGACCGACATAGAGTGCGATCCAGCTGTAGCGAAGGATGGTCGCCTCGGGTATTGATTCGAGGGCGGAGAGGATGTTGACCGTGGTCTTCCTGTTGAGGAGAGCGCTCCCTCCTTCGTTCAGCACCGATTCGATCGCAGTGAAATCAGCAGCCTGAATGTAGCTGAGAATCGCTTTGTCCACTATTCCCTGTTGGAGGTAATATTCGGCTTCGCAGATTTGAACATTCCTCAATGTATCCGGCGAGAGCCGGGTTGTTGCCTGCTGTTGTAGAAATGCCTGGAAGAGCTGATGCAGGCGAAAGGTCGGCGGATGCCTTTCCTGCCGGTATATAAAGAGGTTCCGGACAACAAGATCGGCAAGAACGGAATCAATATCTTCTCTCCCACCAATGATCCGTGCAAGTTGGAGGGGTATATCGGAGAGGCAGGAGAGTTTCAGGAGGGCGTCATGCAGGTCTGCCGGGATCTGTGCGAAGATCTCATCCCGAAAATAATCAAATAAAAACTGGTGTTCGACGGGAGGCATCGAACCGGAGGCGGCAGTCTCCGATGGCAATTTGTCCCAGCCGTCGCTGGCGTGGCCGGCGAGGACGACGCCCATAACCCATCCGCCGGTAAGGCGGAGAATGCCTTCGACACGCTTTTTGTCAGGTTTTTTCTTCAGGACGGAAGTCAAGTACTCTTCAATCTCCCCTCCAGTGAGGGCAAGGTCCCCGGTCCCCAGGCGGCAGACCGAGGTGTTGTTGCGCAGGGCCCTGCACTTCAACTGCAGTGAAAACCGACTGGTCAAAACAAACCTCAATTTTGGCGGTGAGGTGTCGATGAGGTGATCAAGCAGGGTATTGGTCAGGTGGTTGTCGGCAAGGAGATGGATATCGTCAAAGACGATATAAATATTGTGGGGGAGACGTTTATCGATCTCATGAAGTAGCATGTTGGCACATCTCTGGAGATCAAGAGATCCCAGATTGCCGTTGCAGAGAATTGATTCGAGTTCGGTTCCGGCAACTTCCGGATATCTTTTATTGAGATTGAAGAGAAGAGAGGAGAGTACACAGAAGGGGTCGGCATCTTCGGGCCCGATCTGGTACCAGATATGGTTGAGGCGGTGATAGGTCAGGAACTGGGCGATCAGGACAGTCTTTCCCTGGCCGGCCTGTGCTTCAATGACGATGGCCTTGTCGGATGCAAGCGCGTCATTCAGCCGTGTGGTGAGGAGTCCCGTCCGGAGCAGAGACCGTGAAACATCAACTTGGGGAGGATAAAACTTGTTCGAAGGGATGTTCTCGAGATTCGGCAGTGGCCTGGTCATGTGGGGTTGTCTTCCTGTGAAGGCTTGACGTCGGGATGGGATTGATGCCAGAGAAACTGTCGGCATATACCCCTGATGATATTGGTGTCTTTGGGTGTCAGGCGTACCCGGTTGAGGAACTGGCGGATATTGTTCATCCAGTAGGTGTGGCTTTTCTCGTGGAGAAAATTGATCTGCAGCAGAACGGTCTCGATATGGCCGTACATCCCCTCCAGTTCGAAGGTCGAGGCGAACTGGGGCGCAGGCTTCATGTCCTTTTGGGCATGGATGATACCGTAATACAGTTCATAGCAGTGAATCGCTACAGCCTGGGCCAGATTCAGAGAAGAAAACTCGGCGGTAGGGATGGCGGAGGTCATCTGGCAGTATTTCAGGTCGTCGTTGGACAGGCCGTAGTTTTCCGGTCCGAAGACAAAGGCGATCTGGTTGGCGGCAATCTGCGGCAGCAGTTCTTCGACGACTGTTCGAGGGTTCTTCTCGAGAAGACGCTGGCGCCCCCGCCGGGCAGTCGTTCCGATGACGATGGAAAAAGGCGCCAGGGCTTGCTCCAGGGTGGCGTGTCGTTCCATGGTGTCGATAAGATGGACCGCCTTGTGAGTGGCCATTTTGGCCATAGTTTCGTAATCGGGCGTGCTATCGCGAACGATGATGAGTCGGGAAAGCCCCATGTTATAAGCGATACGAGCGGTGGCCCCGATGTTTTCGGCAAATTTGGGATTGACGAGGACGATGGCGAAATGGTCGAGCAACGAGACGTCGATATGCATAAAAATCTGAAAATATCCATAATATCCCCAACGGGATATTGAAGCTAAAAATAGTAAAGATATTGATATAATAAATCTTTCATTAAATTGCGTACTGTTGCTTGACGGATATCGCTGGTTATGACTCCGTGCCCGTCCGTCAGCGACGAAACGGTGACGGACAGAAAAACCTGGATCGCGATTCCACTATTTGTGGACAGTATCTGCGATGCTCAGTCTACTGATTTTTTCGTATTCTTCTGCCTGCTTGTCTGGGGTTGTCGGCATCAGGCGCTTGAGCAGGGGCACGACTCCCCGTTCCGATTTCTCGAAAAGGCTCTCGGCCTCCTTGAGGGTGATCTGCCAGGCAGGTGCGAACCCGGGCGCTTTCTCAAACATGATATCGAGAGCCGTCTGGTAGATAAAGTATTGGCGAATCTCTTTTCGACCCGGTTTCTGGTTCAGGGATTGCACTGTGATTCGCAGGTTGTCGCGTTCCTGCCGGAGGGTGTTCATCTCGTTTTTCCGACGTTCATTGTCGGCGGAATCGATTTCGAGCTTGGTATGCAGATGAGACCGCAGGCGGCCGACCTCTTTCGTCAGTTCGCGCCGCCGTAGAAAGCCGCGGATATAGATGACAATGCAGAAGAAAAGACCAAGGGCCAGACCTTGGGTAAATAGGCTTCCGAAAAAAAAATCGATCAGGTTTTTCTCTTCCATATCGAGAAGACTCCCTTGCGATGGAAATAAAATTAACTATCGATCCTATCCAGATTATTTATGAGAATTATCCGCCTGCGTCAAGTTGGAAATGCAGTGGCAAAATATTTGTTTTTTTTAGCGGTAACAGCCTGTTCTGTTTTATCGGGGGGTATCCTCCTTGTCAGAAGCCAGTTTGAAAGAGATCCGTTTCCGCGATCTGTCGACATCGATCAACACCACGCGCACGAGATTGCCGATCTGATACACCTTTCGACTGACTTCACCCGTAAGACGATGTTGACGGGGATCATGAAAGAAATGCTCGCCTTCGATGTCCTCGACGGCGACGGCGCCGTTGACAAACAGTTGCAGCAGTTCGACAAAGAGAAGCGAGTCGGTGACACCAGAGATCACGGCATCAAAGGTTTCTCCGAGATGCTTTTCCATGAAGATCAGTTTCAAGCGGTCCGTAATTTCACGTTCGGCACTGATGGCGATCCGTTCGCGGGCCGAAAGGAAATCGCCGGCCTCCTTGAAGGCCAAATGTTTCCGGCGGGATGTCCCTTTGTCGTGCTGCTGATCGATCATCCGGCATACCTCGCGGTGGACTATCAGGTCGGGATACCTTCTGATCGGCGAAGTGAAATGGGTATAGTCGGTGGCGGCAAGGCCGAAGTGGCCGGCGTTGTCAGGGGAGTACCGCGCCTGCTGCATGGTCCTCAGCAGGAGATTGTTGACGATATATTCCTTCGGACTGCCGCTGCACAGGTCGAGGACCCTGGCGAACCAGTGCGGGCTGTTTTCCACTTTCGGCAACTGGAGCCCGAGGGTCTTGGCGAAAATGCTGAACTCCTCGACCTTGTCCGGGTCCGGCAGTTCATGAATGCGGTAGAGGCTTTCCCTTTTCTGCTCGGTAAAGGTGGCGGCCACCGCTTCATTGACCGCCAACATGAATTCCTCGATGACCTGATGGGCGAAATTGTGTTCCGCCCTCTTGATCGCCCTGATCCGCCCGTCTTCTTCAAGTTCGATGTCTGCCTCCGGCAGGGTGAAGCCGAGGGCACCACGGTCCCGCCGTTTCTGACGCAAGGTCCTTGCCAGTTCGCCGGCCCACTTGAGCGGCGTGAGAAATGGTTTGAAGGTGTTGCGGGTCTCCTTGTCCTGATTAACTAATATCTTCGACACGGTTGTGTAGGTAAATCGTTGCCGGCTGCGGATGATCGACCGTACCAGACGTTTGTCCTTCAGCGTTCCCTGGCGATCGAAATTGAGGATCGCGGAAAGGGTCAACCGGTCCTGATCGGGCACCAGGCTGCAGAGATTGTTGGAGAGTTTTTCCGGCAGCATGGGAATGACCCTGCCGGGGAAATAGATGGATGTTCCCCTCTCGTAGGCATCGCGGTCGATTGCCGATCCGGCTTCAACGAAATGACTGACATCAGCGATCGACACATACAGCCGGTAACCGGTCTTGGTCTTGATCACGGCGATGGCATCGTCGAAATCCTTGGCCGTCTCCCCGTCGATTGTCACGTGAAGGATATCGCGCAGGTCTTCCCTGCCTGGTTCCGGGATGATTTCGTTCGTCAGTGCGGCTGTTTCCCTCTCTGTCTGCTCGCTGAATTCGTGCGGAAGTCTGAATTTCTCGATCACGAGCCGCATCTGGACATCGATGTTGTCTGCTGGACCAAGGATTTCGAGTATCTCACCCCTGACGTTTCTGTAGGATTCGTCGCTCTCGTCTATTCTGACGATAACGACTTCGCCCTCGCGGAGATCAGGATACTTGCCGATATCAACGGAGACTGTAAACGGAAAGCGGATATCTTCGGGAACGACATGACCACCGGTCCGGTCCTGGACGAAAAAACCCGCCAGCCGCTCGGTTCCCCGGGCCAGGATCTTGACGACCGAGGCCTCCGGCCGTTCATCGCTGCGTGTTCGGTGGACCCGGATCAGTATCCGGTCCCCCTGGCGGGCCAATCTCATCCGGGATGCAGAAATAAAGGGATCCCGCTTGAGTGCCGGCGCATCGACAGTGCTCGTACAATGCGCCCCGAATCCGAAACCCCGTGGGTTCTGTTCCAGCACGGCCTCATAGAGGGGTGCATGCTTGCAGAGGGAGTATTCTCGTTTGCCGCTCTTTATGACGAGTTTGTCGGCGATCAGGCGTTCAATGGCGGTTTCCAGGTCGGTTTTTCCTGCATGGTCATAGCCTGACCCGGCCATCAGAACGTCGATTGTTGCTGGAGCGCCGTGCTGATACAAAAAGGCGAGGACATCGCTGTCGATCGATACGGGAGATTCGGTCGAATTTCTCTTCTCCTTGATTCGAGGCCTTTGGGAACCTGTCTTGCTGTGGGGTCTTTTCCTGGCCATCGGTATTTTTGATTCCCCCGCTATTTGTTTTTTGTTAGACTGACTGTGGATTATGACAATATCCACTTTGAATCTGTGTTTCAGTGTAGCATAGGGCGCGGAAGACAGGCAAAGAAATAAGATGGACAAGGGATTGAATGCCCCTTGTCCTGTTTTGCTTTTCCATCTCGAAACCAGGAGAATATGCGACGCATCCCCTTCGATCTTGAGGCGTATCGCAACCAGATGCAGACGTTGCTCGCCGGGTCCGCCGGTGCGCCGGTTTTCTGGGAAGCCCTCGATTTCGCGACGTCGGCGCATTTTGACCAGTGGCGCAAGTCCGGCGATGCCTACATATACCATCCCTGTTCGGTGGCGAAAATCCTTGCCGAGGAGATGGATATCCTCCACCCCGAGATCCTTGCCGCCGCTCTCCTGCACGATACCGTCGAAGATGTCGAAGAGGTCACCGCCGAGGTCGTCGGGCAGAAATTCGGTTCCTACGTTCAGGCCATCGTCGAGGGCTGCACGAAGGTAACCCATGTTTCCGGGGACAGCCAGCTGGACCACCGGCGCACCCATCGCAAAATCTTTTCCGGGGCGGCGCTCAGGCCTGAAGTCATGCTGGTCAAGCTTGCCGATCGACTGCATAACCTCCGCACCCTCAAGGCCCTGCCGGAGAGAAAACGGCAGCGCATAGCCGACGAGACCATCGATATCTACGCCCCGCTCGCTACGATCTTCGGCCTCTTCAACCTGAAGCGCGAGATGTACAACCTGGCCCTTTCCTATAAGTTTCCTAAGCAGGGGGCCAAACTCAGAGGGCATATCCGGCAGTTGATGCAGGATCCGATAGGCGGCGAGATCGTTGCCGAACTGCAGCGACAGGCTCAGGAATACCATGTCGCCTGTGAGGTGACGGTCAGGGTCAAGGAGTTGTGGGCCTACTATGATATGAGCAACCGGTTGCTGCTCAAGCGGATCGACACGCCGATGGAGATCCTGATCGTCGTTGAGGATACGATGTCCTGCTACCAGGCTCTCGGGGTCGTCAGCCAGACTTTCCGCCCTATCCCACGGACCATCCGGGATTTCATCGCCAACCCGAAACCCACTGGATATCAGGGGTTGCATGCCCGGGCAATCATCAAGGGACAGAAATTTCTGTTCAAGATCCGGACGAGGGAAATGGCCCACCGGGCTCAGCGCGGGTTGATTCGCAACTGGACCTCCAAATCGGGAAAACAGGGGCAGTTTATCCGGGAAATCCAGGAGATGTTCGATGTGTTGGGCTCAGAGGATTTCGTCTCGTATCGGGATGTCATCGCCGCCAGCGGCAAGAAGGAAATATATACCTACACTCCACAGGGAGATCTGGTCTGCCTGCCGTTCAGATCGACCGTGCTCGATTTTGCCTTCCGGGTTCATACCCAGATCGGTACCACATGCCTCGGCGCGATGATCAGAAACAAGCGGGTCCCGCCTGATCACATCCTGCATGACGGAGATATGGTGAGGATTATTCGTGCCGACACACCGGTCCACTTCGATCCCATGATCCTCAACGACTGCAAGACTCCCCGGAGCCGTGCCGAGTTGGCGAAGGGCTTCCGCCTCCGGCGCAGGAAGGTGTCACAGGAGGTTGGGTACTCTCTCCTGCGCCAGGAGATGCTGCGCTATGGGATTCCTTTCGATATCCTTGCCGGCGACGGTTTTCAGAGCCTGTCGCGAAAACTATCCGCAGAAAATATCGAGGATCTCTACATCCGGATCGGCGAGGGCCGGTTGCGACTGCGCGAGGTCATCGATCGGATCAAGGAAGATCTCTTTGGCGGCATATCCCCGCTGGTCACTCCGACTGGAGCCTTCAACCGGATTGAACTGACGACGCTTGACCCGGTATCGGTCAAGCTTTCATCCTGCTGCAAACCGAATCCGACCGCGAAGGACAACTGCGCCTTGCTGACGGAAAAAGGTCTCTCCGTCCATCACAAGAAATGCAGCCGACTTCATGAGATCAAGTTCCAGCGCGAAGATGCGGTCAATATTACCTGGAAACTGAGAGAAACACAGGTTATCAAGCGGCAGGTTCTTTACATTCTCAAGGCCTCGCGACAGGAGGTGATGGATGTGGTAAGTACTCTGCCGGAGGAGATGGAAGTCATCAACCTGAAAGTCCTCTCCAGTTATTCTTCCCTGCATCCGTCATGGGAACTGATATTTTCCGTCCCCGATCTCCATGTCCTCTCGCGTGTCCTCCGAATTTTCGGCAGGTCGGCGATTCCGTTTGAGTTTTATCTTGAAAGTTAGGGGCCGTTACGAAATAACCACTACTATTTCGTTACCGCCCCTTATGCCGGTAACGACGCTCTACTGTTATGGTTATTTTTTATACAACGGTTTCGGCGCTTCCTCGGCATCCATCATATCTACGGCGAGTCAACATCCTTTTCTGAATTGAGGTTCTGTTTCCTGGTATAGTTGCTGAGCACCTGAGCCAGCATCTCAGGAAGATCGTTTTTCTGCCGTGAACTCCGGTGCAACTGGGTCAGCGTCTTTTCCAGGGTCAGGGGCTCTCCCAGAAAGATGTGGCGGAGAATGAGGGAAATAAGCCGGGTGATGGTGGTCAGGTTCGAAATCCGGGACTGCAGATGCTGATCGCGGTCGAAGGCCGTCGAAGCGAATATCTCCACCGGGTGGCCGTCAAGCTCACTGACGGACACATACCAGGTATTGCGATCTCTGTCGGTTGTCCGGTAGCGGACCGCATCGAGGACGTCGGGCAATTCCCGCGCCTTCGTTTCCGCCGTCTTCAGTAGCCGCTCCAGATCACCGGGATTATCGATGACCCCGGTGATGAGATCGCCGCACCCCTGGCAGAGCATCCAGGTGTTGAGCGGAAAAAGATCTTTGGTCTGGCCGCATCCGGCGCATCGGTCATGAGTTTTCTTTCGTGTCATAGGTCCAGTTACCGTCTGGGGCTGTTGATTGAATATAATGGCGCAGCAGTTCGCGGAAGCTTTCACCGGTGATTTCCCGGGCGCCGAGTCGCAGCAGGTGCTGAGTCGTCATCTGGCAATCGATCAATTGAAAGGATCGTTCCCGAAGGTGGGCGACCAGGTGAATCAGGGCGATCTTCGAGGCGTTGCTGATTGTTGAGAACATCGATTCCCCAAAGAAGACCCGGTCCAGCGCCACCCCATACAGTCCTCCGGCCAGGGTGCCGTCGCTCCAGCATTCGACGGAGTGAGCATAACCGAGATCGTGCAAGCGAATATAGGCCTGTTGCATTTCGGTCGAAATCCAGGTTTCCCGTCGGGTATCGGTCCGGATCTCGGCGCACATGCTGATCACCTCGGAGAATGCCGCATCAACAGTGACTCGAAGTCCGGTCGTTCGCAGATATCGGGCCAGTCGTCGCGAAACCTTCAACTCGGACGGAAAGAGCACCAGACGAGGAGAAGTGAACCACCAGAGAATCGGGTCGCCTTCACCGTACCAGGGAAAGATCCCGCGGCGGTATGCAGCGATCAGTCTTTCCGAACTGAGGTCGCCTCCGACAGCGAGAAGACCGCTCTCTTCTGCCAGTTCCGGGGGCGGAAAAGAGACCTGTTTGGACAAACGAAATACTGGCATTCCGCAGTATTACCTGCCTTTGTCGGCAAAGTCAACATGGCAGCCCAGGAAAGATGTGAGCGAGAGGCTCTACGTCCTAAGAACTCTGTCATACCCTGTTGTCGGCAGTGGCGAAGGAGTTCGGGCAGAAAAAAGTGCGCCGGCCTGCTTCGAGATGGTATAATTGGTAGTTTTTCGGCAGCTGATTCCGTTTACAAAAATCAACTGTGAGTGCCTGTTCAAATGGCGTGACAGGGCTGGTCAATTACAATATGCCAAAGGCTCCAAGTATTAACGATATTCATGGATACACAAGAACCCCACGAGCAAGAGCAGGTACCGAACGAGTACTCTCCCTTCAGTGAATCTGCTGAAACCGGAAAATTTTTTCCAGGCGGTATGCGCCGGAAGGTTTTCGATGAGATTGCGGGCGCCCTCGCCGGTGGTATTCCCATTGTGACATTGACCGGCGAAGAGGGAAGCGGCAAGACCGTATTGTGCCGGATGCTTGAGGCCTGGCTGAGCTCCGGCTTTATTCCTGTCTATTTCCCCCAGCCGGCTGATTCGTTTGAGGACGTATTGAAGGCGATAATCCGGAAACTTGGTATAGCCACTGATCCAGCGCCTAAAAACAGAGCCGAGTTGCTGCAGAGCACAGTATCGCACCTGCATGACCACAACCTCCGCGTAGTCCTTATCTTCGATGAAGCCGAGCGTATTTTTCTCGCCACATTGGAGCGGGTTCGCAAAATGCTCGACCTGACCAACGATGGTGGAATCTTCGTCCAGATGGTCATGGCCGGTCGCAGCGGTCTCCATCACAATTTCAGGAACCTGGCGTTGTGCAATTTCCAACCGGCCGAAGAAAGGCACTTCTCCCTCGAGCCGCTGACGGAAGATGAGACGTACGAGTATCTCACCTTCGCCATGGTTGATGAAGCGCCGGAGAAAAGGTCCTTTTTCAGCCGCAAGACAGCAGCCGCAATTTTCGCTTCGAGTCGAGGTAATCTCCGGACGATCAACCACCTTGCCGATGAGTCGTTGAGAAAAAACGAAGGCAGGAATCACCTCAACCCTGTTGGGGATAATGACCAGGAGAAGAAAACCGGGCAGGACACGCCGCGTCGACGGTTGCAACGTCCCGGCGTTTCATTGCCCAAATTTTCGCTCAATTGGCGCTACCTGGCATGGGGAGGTGGTGCGATCTGCATTGCTCTGGCCTTTCTGCTGTTCCGTCCGGAAGGGGAAACGAACGGGCCTCAAGTTGCAGTTGTTCAGGACTCCGAGACCGCCATTGACATTTCAAAACCTGAAGAAATGGAGAAGGTTGAGTCCGATGCCGAGGCCATAGAACAAAAAGATCAAGAGACACAGGAAAAGAAAGAAGCCCCCGCTGCCCATAACGGTGAAAATACTCAGCGGGCGCTGGAATCGAATTCGGCTCCAGCCCCTGAAACCGTGGAACCGGCACCAGCGGCACTATCAGCTCCGATCGAACCGGTGGTTGTGTCGATTCCACAGCAACCTGAGGCTCCCGCCGCCGGAACAAGGCTTGAGGCAGAGGAAAAGAAACTGCCGGCAACTGCAGCTGAAGGTATTCCCGAACGGGAGGCGGAGCAAGAGGAAAAGCTGCCGGCTGCGCCTGTTGAAGCTGACCGGCAACTCGAATCTGCAGCGGAGACGGCGGTTGAAGAGTCAACCACGGTCGATTCCGCATCGCAGAGTCAGCCTACACGACAGGAAATCGCCGTTGTTGCCGAGGAAACCGATCAGCCTGCGGCTGCAATCGAGGAAGCCCCAATAGTTCCTCAGACCATCAAGGCTCGGGAAGTCATCAAACACCGAGAGGAGCTTGCTCCTGCGATTCGCGAGACGATTGCCAGTCAGCAGGTAAAAATCCTGAAGCAGGAGGAGCCTGATGCTGTTGAGATGCCGGCTGCCCCGACTACAATCAAGGCGGTTGAGCAGAAGAAAGAGTCGGTGGTGGAGCCTATACCGGCACCTTCGGCCGAACAGAGCCCTCAGGCGGTGGAACCGGAGAAGGTTGCCGTAACGGTACCAGAAAAACCAAAAAAGACCGAGAGTGTCGACAAGGTCTACACAAGACGGGTGGCTGCCGGCGCTTCATGGTTATCAGGACTCAAGAACGATCGCTACACGGTTCGCCTTATGGTCATAACATCTGGTGATGCGGAGAAAAAACTGAAGGCGATGCTGGGCGAAAAACAATACCGGGAGGAGGCGGACAAGTTCTACATTTTGAGGAGAGAATCAAATCCCGGGGTGCAGTACGTGTACTATGGCGAGTATCCGACGATGACCGCTGCCCGCAATGCAAGGAATACTATTCCGGAATTTCTTCGCGGATACAAGCCCTATGCGATATCGGTCAAAGGAGCGGTCCAGAGGGCTCAGCAGGAAGAATAAGAATTCCCATCATGGTGTCGTGGGACGGGTGATGGAGTTCAGACTTTTTCAACGATCAGGCTGCCAATCGAATATCCGGCGCCGAAAGAGCAGATGATGCCTTTGTCCCCCGACACCAGATCATCATGGTATTTGTGGAAGGCGATGATCGATCCGGCTGAGGCGGTATTGGCATATTCATCAAGGACGACCGGCGCCTCACCGGTTGCCGCATCACGACCGAGCAGGTGGCGGATGACGAACAGGTTCATATTGATATTGGCCTGATGCAACCACAATCGCTTGATCTCTCTGATGTCGATCCTTTCTTTCTGCAACTGCCCATCTACCAGCGTGTAGATCAGCGGCAGCAATTCCTTGAACACCTTACGGCCCTGTTGGGCGAAAAATTGATCGCGTTCGAAAAATCGCTCCAATGTGATGTCGGGTTCAGCCTTGGTCAGAAAGTTGACACTAGTCCTGATATTATTGGAGAAATACGTTTTCAATTGCTGGTCGATGATCCGAAAACGATGTGTTGCCGTCGACGTTTCCTCAAGTTCGAGGAGGCATGCCGTGGCGACATCGCCAAAAATAAAGTGGCTGTCACGATCGCGATAGTTGATCTGGGGGGAGGCAAATTCAGGATTGACCACCAAAGCGCAACGCGCAGAGCCGGACAACAGGGCGTCCATCGCGGTAGAGATGGCGAACGTCGCAGTCGAGCAGGCAACGGTCATATCGAAGGCATAGCCTGAGCAACCGAGCGCGGCCTGGATCTCAACCGCCACTGCAGGCCAGGGCCGTTCCGACGTCGAAGCGCCGCATATCACCAGATCTATATCTGCGGGCTGCTTTCCAGCCTTTTCGATGGCCTCTTTCGCCGCGGCAACGGCCATTCCGGCGGTAAAAGATTGGTCGGTTTCATCACGTCTGGGAATGATGGGCATCATTCGTTCAAAGTCGAGAATGCCGTCCTTGACCATGACATAGCGCCGTTTGATCCCCGAGGCCTTCTCGATGAATTCGCTGCTTGAATGTGGCACGGCGGAGATTTCACCACGTTCTATGGCATCCTTGTTTCTGTCGTTGTGCGCATCGGCATACGAGTTGAAGGCGGCGACCAACTCGTCATTGGTAATGATATGAGTGGGGGTGAACAGACCTGTCCCGCTGATGACGACTGAACGCATAGAGCAATCCTTCTTGTGGAGTCTAAAATATGACGGCTTGAATAGGGTACTCCCAGGCGATAAACCAGATTTACAGTGTGGACGATCGTAAATCTTTTTCCGTCCCATTTCAATGTTCTTTCGGAAAAGGAGAAGGATGAAAGCATAATTCGCTCCATGGCTGGATCACTTATGGCCGGACCAGCGAAAGCAGCTGTTCTCAACAGAGATCGGCAGAAGAAACCTTCTTTTCGGAGACCGATGCTTGAGAGACCAGGGGCATCGTTATTCGACGTAGATCATTTTACGCGTCATGCCGCCATCCACAATGAAATTCTGGCCGGTAATGAAACCAGCCCCCGGAGAGACCAGAAAGGAGACATAGCGGCTATATCTTCATGAGTTCCGACCCGTCCGACCGGATGTTGGGTATGATCCTGAAGTGTCAACTGCGGCTTGGCCCACCTGGATTTCTTTTGTCCGGCCAGAGAAAATCGAGTCCTGCTGGCTCGTAAGGAAGGTTTGCCCCGAGAGGTTCGGCAGATTGCCTGGAAAGCCCAGATTCTCCTCGGCGGTCTTCCCGATGTCGACATGTCTGAGGACGCGTCAGCCGGTGGGTTGGGGAGACAGGAAAGTGGCGTTATTGGGGTGAGTGGTCACCACAGTAACGCCATGCAGGTGTGATCTGGGAACGAAAAATGGAATCAATATCCTGTGACCAATAAAAAAAAGGACAGTATTGTGTTCACGCCTCCTGTATGACGGAATCGCCGAGGTCCGCCTTGACAGGCTGTGTTCACAGATTGATCTGGTGCAACAGCAGGTGCGGTTGGTCAACAGCAGTGTAAGGACAATTTCCTTTTCGACATCTATCAGACAGATGACTCCGCTGTCATCCGAGCGGCAAGGCCACCGCCCGCGACGCCCCCGAAGCGTCAAGGACAACGGTGAACTCTTCGCCAACCGTACTGTGCCCCTGATTGCCCATCAGCGCCTGCCAGCCTGGAACGTGGCAATCGCATCGAGCACCCGAAAAATGGCCGCTTGACGCCTCTCGAACCTATCAGGTAGAGTTACACTTTCAAAAAAATCTTGATTCATATCCATTCGCAGAGAATTTCCAGGGACGACTGAATGCCGATGGTTCGAGCAACCCCGCTTGTCGCAATTGTCCTGGCTGCCGGTAAAGGCACCCGGATGAAATCTACCAGGGCCAAAGTGCTCCATGAGGTCATGGCGGTACCGATGCTCCATCATGTCCTCCATGCAATAGCCCCGCTGCATCCGGATCGGACACTGGTCGTTGTCGGCCACCAGCGTGACACGGTCGAGGCGACTTTGACCGGCTTCGATGTCGAGAGCGTTGAGCAGAAACAGCAGCGGGGGACGGGAGACGCGGTTCTGGCTGCGGAACAATCGCTGGCCGGCGGAAACTGGACCGCTTTGATCCTCTGCGGCGACACTCCGCTGATCCGTCCCCAGACCCTGTGCGACATGTACACCGCCCACCAGGACAGCGGCGCCGCCGTCACCTTGATGACCACCCTCCTCGACAACCCGACCAACTATGGGCGAATTCTCCATGGCGCCGACGGCAAAATCACCGCCATCATCGAGGAAAAGGACGCAACGGCGGAGCAGAGAGCGATCCGAGAGATCAATGCCGGGATCTACCTCGCCGACAGCCGGTTCCTGTTCCAGACCCTGCACCAGGTCGGAACCGACAACAGCCAGGGGGAGGTCTACCTCACCGATATAGTTTCCCATGCGGTCGCTGACGGCCGCAGCGTCCATGGGTTCACCGCCCCGCATCCCGGCGATGTGCTTGGCGTCAACTCACGGGTCGAGCTTGCTGCAGCCCACCGGGAACTGCAGTCCAGACGCAATCGCGATCTCATGCTGCAGGGAGTGACGATGCTGAGCCCTGAAACGATCTTTGTCTCGCTTGACGCCGTCATCAGTGAGGACACCGTCCTGCAGGCCGGCACACAGATCCGTGGCGCTACCAGGGTCGGCAGGTTCTGCCACATCGAACCAGGAGTCATCCTTGACAACTGCCTGGTGGAAGACGAGGTGCGGGTCGGTGCCTACAGTTGCCTGTCCGATTGCATACTGGAGACACAGGCCGTTATCGCGCCGCATACGACAATATCGGGGCCGAAACAATCCACACCATGATCGTGAAACCTGTTTTTGATAGGACTGCAGCACCTGACACGGGATTCGCATGTTCCTGTTCGGGGGCCAACCTACACCACCTGACAATCCATACCGGAGAATGAGCTATGAGTAGCCTGAAATCGATGTATTCAACTATACTAGGCGATCATTTCCCAATGGAGATGACCATCTCTTTCGGCGGCCAGTCCCTCGTCTACCGCAAGAAGACCTGGAAAATTCCGCAAGAGGATGGCTCAGTCGACGAGCGAGGGGTGCGCTATGGGGAGAACCCCGATCAGGAAGCAGCCCTGTACGAGTTGGTCAACGGCAACCTGGTCCTCGGCGACTGCTTCTTCATCGAGCCAGGCAACGGGCTCGTCTCGGCGATCACGGTCGAAGACATGCTCCAGGTCGGCAAGCATCCGGGGAAGATCAACCTGACCGATATCGACAACGGCCTCAACATTCTCAAGTACCTGATGGACCGTCCGGCCGCCGTCATCCTCAAACACAACAACCCCTGCGGCGCCGCCTACGGCGAAACGCTGGCCCGTGCCTTCGATCGGGCCAACCGTTGCGACCGGATCGCCGCCTTCGGCGGGGCCGTCGTCATGAGCCGGGCCTGCGACAAAGACACGGCGGAACTGCTGGCCTCGAACTATCTCGAGGTCGTCTGCGCCCCGGATTTTGAGGCAGGGACCCTGGATATCCTCAAAAAGAGCAAGAACCTGCGTATCATCCGGATAGCCGCGATCGACCGCCTCGCCGACTTTGAGCGGTTCCGCTTTGTCGATTTGAAGAGTCTGATCGACGGCGGCATCATCGTTCAGCAGTCGGCCGTCAACTCAATCCGCACCCCGGCTGACCTGAAACCCGCCGTCGCCAGTTGGCAGGGCCGGGAATACCGTTGCGATCGGCAGCCGACCGAAAGGGAGATGGACGATATGCTCTTCGGCTGGGCGGTTGAGCACGGTGTCACATCCAACTCCGTCCTTTATGTCAAGGACGGTTGTACCGTCGGTATCGGTACCGGCGAGCAGGACCGTGTCGGCGTGGCCGAGATTGCCGTCCACAAGGCCTATATCAAGTACGCCGACATCCTCTGTTTCGATACGTATGGCATTCCCTATGCCGACCTGGAACTGGCTGTCAGCAGGGGCAAACGGGATCAGGCGGAGAAAGAGGCAATCGATATCCAGGTGCGGCGGGACAAGGGCGGCATCCCCGGCTCGGTGATGATCTCCGACGCCTTTTTCCCCTTTCGTGATGGCGCCGATGTCGGCATCAGGCAGGGAGTGTCGGCGATCCTGCAGGCCGGCGGCTCGATGCGGGATTTCGAGACCATCGAGGCCTGCAACGAGGCGGAGCCGCAGGTGGCGATGATGTTCACCGGCCAGCGGTCGTTCAAGCACTGAAACGGTTGCCGGAAAAAAAGAAAATAAATGCGCTATTGACACAAAGTAGGTAAAAGGTTGGAGGTTCGCTCTCCAACCTTTTTTTTGCCCCTTCATCCACATCCGGATTGGCGCCGCCGGCGCCAATCGAATGATCTGCCCGAGAGATGAAAGCCAACAAAACCGGAATCGCCCGCATCCTCGCCGCCTTCACCTACTCCGCCGACGGCATCAGCGCCGCCTTCAGGCATGAGGCGGCCTTTCGCCAGGAGTCGCTCCTCTACGTCCTGCTCCTGCCGCTGCTCTATTTCCTGCCCCTCCCGCTGCTGTATAAAGGCCTGCTGCTGGCCGTCAACACCCTGGTCCTGATCGTCGAACTGCTCAACTCGGCGATCGAATCGGTGGTTGATTTGGTCTCACCGGATTACAACATCTATGCCAAGAGGGCCAAGGACATGGGCAGCGCCGCCGTCCTGTTCTCGCTCCTTCTCGCCCTAGCCCTCTGGGTGCTGGCGTTTCTCGACATCTTCTTCTCTTCCTGAACCTGTATCCATCGCCTATACCGCATCGACACGAGGCACGCCTCGCCGACCTGGACGGCATAGATCCCTATTTCACCGCGCGCCGGGTTGTCGCCGTTTCACACCAGATATGTACCGTATTACCGGAAACGGCAGCAACCACCTCACTTTTCCCGTTTAAGAACAAAGTTCACCAGGCCTTGCAGTACCATTCGCTCTTGCGCACACGTCTCGTCGGGAAAGAGATCGAGTTGCGCCAGGGCCAATGCCCCCATCTGTTCCGCCCTGGTTCGGGTCAGTGCGAAGCCATCGTATTTCGCGATCAGCCCGCTGACCTCCTCCAGCCCTTTCCGCCGCCCGGTTTCTTCGCCGAGGATCTCCTGAAGACGAGCGCGATCCTCCCGGTCGGCGCGCTCGACCGTAAGGATCAATGGCAGGGTCATTTTCCCCTCGGCAAGATCGTTCCCTGTTTTTTTACCGGTCTTTCCCCGGTCCCCCTGGTAATCCAGCAGGTCATCGATCATCTGGAAAGCGCAGCCAAGATATATGCCGTAATCCCGCAGGGCCGCCTGCTGCTTGCGGCCGGCCTCTGCCCATAAAGCCCCTACCTCACAGGCTGCTGAAATCAGGACGCCGGTTTTTCCAAGGATAGCCTGACGATAGTCGTCTTCCGACAGGTTGAAACAGGCGACGTTGCGCAACTGCAGGAACTCACCGTCAACCATCTTTCCAGTTGCCGCAGAAAAGACGTCTAGGGCCTCGACACCCGCCTGGGAGCCGACGATCGCCATCGATCTGGCGTGAAGAAAGTCGCCGGCGAGAATGGCCGCGACGATGCCGAATTGGATGTGCACGGCCGGCTTCCCCCTCCGGGTATCGGCGTTGTCGATCACATCGTCATGCATCAAGGTTGCCGCATGCAGGTATTCAAATGCCCGGGCCAGCCGATAGATCCCAGGATCGCGTCTGCCGCAGATGCGCGCCGCCAGCACCGCGAGCAGCGGGCGGATCCGTTTGCCGCCATTGAACAGACAGTACTGGAGAACCTTTATCAGTAGTGGGTCAACCTCCGGCGCCATCTCTTCCAGATCAGACCGCATCGCAGTATCCACCCGCCGTGATTCGCTGCGGATCGTTTCCATCATCAATTCCATCGCCGACATAGCCCTATGACTCCAATTACCGTATGCATCACAAAACCCGGCCTTCAGGGCCGAAAAAAAGTCGACAACTCCTTCAGGGACCGAACGACCGGCGACGGCGGGAGACTTTTGAGAAATATCCGGCCGTATCCTTTGGAGAAGAGGCGAACATCGAGGATGGCGATCACACCCCGGTCCGTTGCCGATCGCATCAACCGGCCCACCCCCTGTCGTAGACTGAGGATGGCCCGAGGCACCTGAAGATCAAAGAAAGCGTTGCCGCCATTGTCACTGATGGTACGCACCCTGGCCTGGAGCACCGGATCGGACGGCACCTCGAACGGCAGTTTGTCGATGATCACACAGCTCAATGATTCACCGGCAACATCGACTCCCTCCCAGAAGCTGGCGACGGCGAGGAGAACCGAATCGGTAGTATGGCGGAAGGTATCGAGCAGATTGTGCCTGGAAGCCCTGCCCTGTACAAGTACAGGATAGCTCAGACGGCCGTCAAGGAAATCCGCCACCCAGTCCATCGCCTTCAGACTGGTAAAGAGAACCAGAGCCCGGCCGCGACTGATCCGAAGGATATCAAGCATCCGTTCGCCGGTCCGTTCCTGATAGTCGCGGCCAGTCGGTTCAGGAAAGCTCGAGTCAGGGATGTATATCAGTGTCCGAGTTCGATAATCGAAAGGAGAATTGAATCGTAAATATTCAGTATGGTCATCAAGCCCGAGTCTGTCCTTGACATAATCAAACGATCCTCCGGATGAAAGGGTGGCGGAGGTCATGACGCAGAATCGAACCGCTCCATAGAGGTGTTCCCGAAGATGAGTGGCGATTTCAACGGGGGTTGCCGACAGGGTGATCGCCCGCTCCCGGCGTTCATACCAGTGCACGTACCGAACCGTCCCCGTCTCTGCCGGCAGGGCGATGTGCTGCATGTTTTCCTTCAGTTCCCCTATCCGCTTGTCAAAATTGCCCCACCCCTCGCCATGGCCATCATAGCCGGCAATCTCTGCCTGCAGGCGCTTGAGGGCAAGCGACAGCTGGTCAATCTCGCTTCGCCAGGCAGCGTCCGAGATCCGTGCTACCAGGGCGTCGAGATGGTACCGCCCCCGCTCTTGCGGGAAAAGGCGGAGAAAATGATCCAGCCGCTGGGACAGCCCCTGCACCGTTTTGCGCAGGACACCGACAGCAGCCGGGTCAAGATTCTGTTCGGCCTGTCGTTCGAGGTCGGCAAACAGGTCGAGGAGTTGGTACTGACTGAACGTCCGCCCGAAAAACTGGGTTGCCACATTTTCGATATGGTGGGCTTCATCGAAGATCACCCCTTCATAGCGCGGCAGTACCTCCCCGAATCCGGAGCTGCGGAGGGCCAGGTCGGAAAAAAACAGATGATGGTTGACGATGAGCAAGCGCACCGATCCCGCTTTTTTCCGCAACTGGTTGATGAAACAAAAGGATGATTCCGGGCAATCACCCCCCAGGCACTGACTGGACTGGGCCGAGATCTTCGGCCAGAGTACCGACCTGTCAGGAAGCCAGGCCAGTTCCGACCGGTCGCCGGTCGTGGTGTCCTCCAGCCATTTCTCGATCCTGTCTCCCTCCGGATCGTCAAGAAGTGACATCCGCATCGACGCGCGATACTGAAACCAGCGATAATGACAGAGATAATTCTGCCGGCCCTTGACACACAGAACCGGAACCTGCTGTTTCAGTACCTTTTCAATCAGCGGGATCTCCTTGTTGAGAATCTGATCCTGGAGGTTCAAGGTGGCAGTTGAGATGACCATCTTTCTGCCCGACAGGATCGCCGGTATCAGGTAGGCAAGGGTCTTGCCGATCCCGGTCTCCGCCTCGACGACAAGTACCTGTGCCGGCTGGAGAGCAAATTCTTCCTTATCGCCTGTCAGCAGATCGGCCACCGCCTCGGCCATGGCCAGCTGACCTGACCGGGCCTCGAAATACTCCAGTTGGCTCGCCAGCACACCATTCTGGGCAAATATCTCCCTCATTCCCCTCCCCTGCCGCAGGGAATCAAGAAACAGCGGCTATCCTTGTCTTTTCGGTTTCTGAATAAATCCTGAAGAGTACCTCGGATCTGATACGTATCATTTTTTCTTTTCATTTTCGGATAGACCTGTCATAAATGACATATAAGACTCATATTTGAGAGGATATTTTTTCAATAATTGCCCGGCAGGGACTCGAACCGGCCCCTGATTCCACGGTATCGAATTCGGCTCCAACACCCATCCATGGTTGAGCTTCTATCTCGCAAAGACACACGTACCTCGCTGCCGACCGCCGCCCTCCTCGATCCCGACGAGTGTGTCGTCATCGTCGATGATTCGCAGGAAATTATCCTCCTCCTCAATCATTACCTCACCAACCAGGGGCTGACCGTTTATCAGGCCAGTTCAGCCCATGAACTGTACGCTCATCTTCAAAACAAAAAGGTCGCTTTGGTTCTTCTCGATATCGGGCTTCCCGATAGTGACGGTAATGTGATTCTCGACGATCTCGTCGCCAATCATCAGGACCTTGGCATCATCATGGTTACGGGCTCATTCGATCTGCAAACGGCGTTAGACTGCCTTCGGCGCGGAGCCGACGACTATCTGACCAAACCCGTGACCATGGACCAGCTCAACTATACCGTCAACAACACCCTGAAAAAAAGACGATTGGCCATCGATAACCGCATTTTCCAGCGGGAACTCGAAGCGACCAATTATAGAATGCAATTCCTCCACCAACTCAACCAGAAGATGAATTCGGCCTACCTCGGGACGGTCGAACTCACCGGAATCCTCCAGGCCATCCTGGTCGGCATTACATCCGAGGAAGGGCTCCAGTTCAACCGTGCCTTCCTCGCTCTGTTCAATGAAAGCGGTGATATCCTCCAGGGGCGTATAGCCATCGGTCCTTCCAATCGTGAGGACGCAGGCAAGGTATGGAGCTCGATCAAGGAACGGGATCTGCATCTTCCGGACATAATAGCGCACTGGCGAAGCGAATTCCAAGAAAGGGATGTCGAGGTAAACCGAATCGTACAGTTATTACAGATACCATCCTCGGACCGTGACCATGTTCTGATTTCAGCCGCCAGGCGGCGCAAGAGCATTCTCGTCACCGCCGCAAAGGCTGAAGAAGGACACGTTCCCGAGGAGCTGCTGCAACTTCTCCAGGAAAACACCTTTGTCATAATCCCCCTGTATTCTCCCAGCCGTTCACTTGGCGTTATCATCGTCGACAATTTCATTACCGGTAAACCCATTACCGCCGATGATATCAGTTCACTCGAAATATTTGCGAGCCAAGCCAGCCTTGCTATCGAACACAGTCACCTCTACAAGGACATGCTCCAGAAGATCGACGAACTCGAACTCGTCAGCCAGGAGCTCGAACACAGCAAGGATCTCCTGGTCGAGGCCGAAAAATATTCGGCGATCGGACACATGTCGGCTCAACTCGCCCATGCCATTCGCAATCCCATCACATCAATCGGTGGCACCGCCCGTCTTCTTGCCAGAAAAAGCGATGATCCCTACACGATCAACTTCCTCGGTATCATAACCAAAGAAGCCTCGAAGATTGAAACAATACTTGAAGATCTTTTGAGTTTCGCCCAGGACCACAAACTTGAGCTTGCCAGTCAGCCCATCAACCCGCTGATCCGTCGTTGTCTCATGGCCTTCTACCTGATGATGAGAAAGGCCGACATCACCTATGATCTCGATCTCCCGGTTGATGACATCGTCGTGCAGATCGACGCCTCCCGCATCAAGCTCGCCCTGCTGCACCTCATCCGCAACGCCATCGAAGCCATGCCGAAAGGTGGAACCCTGACAGTCAGCGCTGCGGAAGAAAACGATTTTTGCCAGATCACCATCAAAGACACCGGCGTTGGCATCTCAGAAACAGCCCTCCAGCATGCGACAGATCCATTTTATACCACCAAGGTATACGGGACCGGAATGGGGTTGGCACTCGTCCAACGCATCCTGACCATGCACCGTGGCAGCCTGCAACTGCGACCGCACTCCAAAGGGGGGATGATTGCGGCCGTCACCCTTCCCTTGTTTTCATCAACTATTCCTTAGACTTGAAAGTAAGCAGCCGACAGCTGACAGTGACGCTGCCAGATAGAATGTCCAGTGCAGAGCGAGAAGGAAATGCGGGATGTACTCTGCCTGGAAGGTATGCAGATCACCTCCCCCACTGTATCGGGCAAAAAACAGCGAAAATACAGACCCTGCCAATCCAACCCCGACCAGCATGCCAAGGTTTCTGGCAGTGGCGAGAATCCCCGAAGCAACGCCGGTATACCGCTCTTCCACCCTGGAGAGAATCGAAGCGCTGTTTGGCGATAAAAAGATCGCCTGCCCTGCACCAAGAAGAGACATTTTAACGAGAATTTCAATGATCGGGGTTTCCGTATCGAACCGCGCCATTGATACAATTGCCAGGCAGCAAACGGCCAACCCCGATGTTGTCAGTATCCTCGCCCCGATGTGATCGTAGAGCCACCCAGCCAGGGGTGAAACGATGACCAGGCTCGATGGCAGGGCGAGCATGACGAGACCGATACGGTCTGCCGGCAGCTTGAGGGTATAATCAAGATAAAAAGGAATGAGGAGGATGACGATGAAAAGCACGGAAAACGACAAGGCCGCGGTAATCGTGGCGGTCGAAAAGTACCTTCGCCGGAAGAGAATCCAGGGCATCAGAGGGTCTTGAACCTGTCTTTCCACCAGGACAAATGTAATTGAAACAAGCAGAAAACACGTAAAAATAAAGGCGCTTATCCGGACAGACATGAGCTCATAAAAACTGATCAAACCTACAAACAGAAGGATCGCCACCGCCCACAGAAGAAATCCTTTCCAATCGTACCTGCGATTGAGCCTTGCCGCCGGATCCTCCTGATTGAGCTGCAATAGAAATCTGCCGACAACGAACATTGCCAGGCTGAACGGCAACGTCACCAGAAATATTCCCCTCCACGAAAAATATTGAATCAGCATGCCGCTTACCACTGGTCCGCTCATCAGTCCACACGATGTGGCCAGACCGACGAGTCCCAGACCACGGCCAAGTTGATCGGGGGGGAAAACCATCTTGATGATTGCCGGTCCGGACGACATCATCATCGCCGCACCGACGCCTTGAATACTGCGCATGACCACCAGTTGGGCAAGGGAGCCGGCAAATGAACATCCGAGAGCGGCACCTGAAAAGATCAGGATGCCGAGAAGAAAGGTTCTACCTCTGCCGTAGATATCGGCGAGATGGCCCCATACGACGAGGGTGATGGTGATTGTCGAAAGGTAGACGAGAACGACCAGTTCAGTAGCTGGAAGGGAGGTGGAGAAAGAACGCATGATGCTGGGCAGGGCGACATTGATCATGCTGCTGTCCATCGTCGAGATCAGGACGCCTGCAGCCACCATGAAAAAATACGGCCATCGTCTGTGATTCACCGCTGCCATCGCACCTTACCCGCCAGACCAAACAAAAAAAAAAGCGGACCCCACAAGGAGGCCCGCTTCAGACTTTCTACTTCAGGTTTCTGAAATCGTTATTAGAAGCCGATAACAAGGATCAGACCTGCACCGATAGCCGGCTCTTCGAAACCGTCTACGTCAAGATAACCGGCTTCAGCCGACAGGGTAGCACCATCGGTTACTGCATAGGAAGCGCGACCGGAAATTTCAAAGGCGGAATCGGCATCAGAATCGATATCGAGATACCCGGCAACCCCGGTCAGGGTCAACTGCTCGCTGACCTTCATGCTCGGCGACAGGACAACGAAATTGGTGTCACCAAACGCACCGACACCGTATGCGGTGGCAATGCTGCTGTCATCACTCAGCATGATGAAGGCTTGGTAATCGCCGTCAACGACAAAACCGTCGACGGTGGCGCCAGCGCCAGCAAGCAGGCTGACGTCGCCAACCGGGACCACTGCCTGGGCATAGACACCCCAAGGATCATCAGGAGTGAGAAGAACGTCAGCCTCCTGCCAAGCACCATCGGCCTGGACGGCAACGTTGCCGATCGTGCCGGTGACCTCGCCGATAACAGTAACGCCGTCACGATCACCAGCGCCCTGGTCGTCATTCTGATACAGGACCGCACCGACAACACCCCAACCGCCGTCAAACTTCTGATTGAGATAGACACCGTAACGGTCCCTGTCATCATCTTCGACGATATCATTATTGACAATAAGGGTTCCTGCAGTACCATCGGCTTTGACCACAGGCACGGTGAGAATATCGGTCTCGTCAAACTCATCCATCTTCTGATAGAAGGCCATGACGGTCGTCATGTCGTTGACATATTTGACGTTGAGACCATCAACCCGCTGGTCCCACATGGCCCACCTGGTGATATTCCAAGGCATCAGACCGGCCTCGACGGCAAGCGGTCCCATCGGGGTGCCGACATAAGCCCAGTCGGTATAAATGTTGGAACCCTCACCCAGAGCGCGGGTCTTCTGGGTCCCATCCCATGCCGAATCAGCAAAACGGACCCGGGCGTTGGCGTAGGCGCCGCCCTTGGACTCGCCCTGGAATATCAGGCGGACGCGTGACTGCCACTGGCTGGTATCGGAATCAACAAAATTGTAATCCGACCGGTACAGACCACGGGCACGGGCGTCGCCCTTGAAACTTACACCTGCCTCTGCGGAGGCATTTGAAACCATGGTACCTACCAGCATCAAGCCGGCTGCGGCAACAATTAATTTCTTCATCTCATTTTCTCCTTGATAGCTGTATTTCCCCCATTGATTTGGGGCTGACGAAAAATCCTTCTCATTCTCTCCGGCACAACAGCAAGATCTTGCACCAACAGAAAGAGAAAAAGCTTTATCAGTTTGTATACTTGATCCCTCTTCGTGTCAAGTAATTTTTACCAAGGGTTAAAAAATTTATACTCATCCCGAGTTGCCGGATTACTTTTTCGGCAGTTCGATTTCATACACCAGGATCTTGCTCTCTTTTGCGGCAAGAAACCCAAGGAATGTGCTATCCGGTACCTGACCGACAAACAGTTGCGCATTCGCCTCGGTTGCGGTCTTCGATCCGACATCCTTGGCGAGAAGAAAATTGTAATCGCTGATATATCCCGGAATGGTATTGGTAGTCCAGACCTCACTCATAGCTGAGTTGCGCCAGCCGAGACAGGCGATGCTCCCCCCGTCGTATTCCCGGAAATTACGAAAAAACAATGGTGTCTTTCTCTTGTTTCTGCCGATGATGATCTCCTGCTGGCCATCGCCGTCGATATCTTCGGCCATCAACCTCGTCGGAATAAAAGCGAGATCCCTGTTATCCGCGGCTACCGATGCGATGTTATGTGAGCCGCCATGCTCTGCATCGGATCTCGCCGGACCGAAATAATTCCTGCTGCCGCCATAGTTACCTTCACTGACCCAGGTCAGATTGCTCTTGTCATCGTAGACCAACAGCTTCTCATTCCGATCGATCGCCACAATTTCGCTGCTCCGGTCACCATCGATATCGGCCCAGACGAAATCGAACAGGTTAACCCGAGCGGGAACAGGTAATTTGGCGCTACGATGCATTCTGCCGTCTCTTTTTTTCTCGAACCTGTAAATGCCCGGCGCAACAAAGCCACGTGCCGGATCGTTGCTCGCCATCTGCCCCGCCAGGATCAAACCTTCTCCAGGCAGCTGCAGCGGCCGCAGGAACCATGCGATATTGTCCTGCTGTACTGTCAAACCGTCGGCAGCCGACCATCGCAGGATCATCGAGGCGACCCTGAACTGGTCGTTCGCACTTATATAGATCTCCGCCTTTCCATCCCGATCGAGATCAGCGACATTAACAGCATGGATTTTGAAGGTGGGCCTGAAACTATGACTCCCCATCTTCTGGAATTTCCCCTCGTTGTATCTGAATATCTGTAATTTGGTGGTGGAAACAAAGACAATCTCAACCACTCCGTCACCATCGAGATCACCGGTGTCCATCCCGACGATAACCACCGGGATCGTGGCGCTCCTCTTCACCCCTTTTGCCGTGACGTTGACATCGCTCCCCTCGCTGCTGACGATCGCTCCCCCGCCATACAATCCTTTTTTGTATTGTTTCTCAGGATGCTCTGTTTGGAATCCGGCAATCCCCTCCACTTCCGGATCCGTCGTTTTCATGGATTCGGGGCGTTGCCGATTGATGACCGTATCGGCAATGTCGTCGGCAAGCCTTCCGATTGCCGAGATGATCTGGTCTTCACCTTCAGCCACAGTTGCAAAACTTTGGGGTTCCGCCGTCGACTCAGCCGAGGAGACCACCGCCTGGACCTTCAGGCCGGAATCGGTTGCATACACTGCTCCGGACACGAGGAAGTCTGTCTGCAGCCTGGCAAACACAGCGGCGGCCTGCTGTTTATCGCCTCCGACCGCCTCCAGTTGCTTCAAATCCATTGCATGAACGGATGAATCAACAAGCTTCACCCCGCTCTTGGCAGCCAACCGGCTTGCCAGCATGGAATGAACACCATCGGCAAGGTATGCGTATTTTCCAGCGGCACTCCCGTCGAAGGGAAGAAAAAGAAAGCGGGAAGCCCCGGCACCTTCATTCCCAAGAGCCGCCGAACCACCACAAAGGATCAACACCCACACCAGAATTCCCAGAAATTTATTATTCAGCATACACATCACCTGTTCTCGTTGTTCATCCGTCGCCTGCTTCGCCTCACACCTTTTATGATGCGACATGTTACCTATATCGCACTTTCCTGTCTCCCGCAACTGGTCATCAATTCGCAATCCCTGCAGCAATCCCTGCTAATCAGCCGTATCCGCCTATGGTGCGCCATCCTTCGAAAGAAGCCTCAGCAAACGAAGTGAACGATACTTTAATCTTGACTTTCATCATCAAACAACGCATAGTCATAGTATAATAATTTGTACCCGACCGTGACAGGAATGGGCTATGCTGAATTGCCGACGATGAAAACAATGAAATTTCCCTTCCAGTTGCTCTGCACCCTCGCTTTTTTGATGGTAGCAGCGCCATATATACGGGCGGAAGAGTCTTCCACCCACAGTCTGTATAAGGTTACAACCTATAACCTTGGAACGGCCGTCGATTTTCAGGATTTTTCGCCTGTACGTTCATCCAGATACAAACCGCTTATGATCACCAGCACCAAGGCCGATGTGCTCGGTGCCGATCGGTTCAGAGATGTTGCGTTGGGGACAGCCGACGAAAGAGGACCGGCCAATGGCTTTGCCATCGCCGCCGAATATTCACCCCTGTCGAAACTTGCCATCCAGGGTGTCGTCGGTGTCACGAAAAACAGTTGGGAAGCTAGCACCGCAGAAAACAAATCCAGTTGGGAAGCCAACCTCGGCGTGATCTACAAGATGTTCAGCAATCTCCAATACGAAATGCATTTCGGCTATATGGACACCGGGGACATTTTCAAGGAACGGAATACGTATACCGATGTCGAAAGCATCATCATGATCAGCAATCAACTGACAATGAGCTTCTGACAAGACCACAGCCTCAACTGTCTTCAAAAGCCTCTCCTTGCAAGGAGAGGCTTTTTTTCTTCAAAACTCAACTTCCAGAGCTGACCTTACCTCCACCACGGAGCCGGGCCAAGTCATCTTCATCACGGCAGCAGTTTCAACCGTCTTCCTATCCCTTGGAGATCGACCCAGGCGGCTCTTTTCATCTCCGGATTTTTCAACAAAAATGATGGGTGATAGGTTGCCATCACCGAAATCTGGCGTCCTTCCCCAACGACAATTGAGTGCAAACGCCCCCTGAGCTGCGACAGTGAGAGAGATCCGCCCACAAGGGCCCTTGCCGCCACCAATCCCATCGCGCAGATACATTCAGGCTCCAGCAGCGTGATCTGGCGCTGAAGATACGATGAACACGTTCTTATATGGTCGGCTGCGGGTTGATGCGTTTCCGGAACCACGCACTTGATAACATTGGAGATATAAACGCTCTCCAGCGGCAGGTGAATTGCCTCGAGCATCCGTGCAACCATCCGATCTTCTTCAACGCCGAATAGTACTGAATCAGGGATGGCGGTATCGCTTCCGCATCTGCGCCAATCACCGACAATCATCAGACGCACCCCGGACCTGCCACCCTTCCCGGCCCGAGCGACAAGACGATGGTGACTGAGGCTGCAGGCCCGGCATACAGCAACTTCCTCGACAAGAGCGGCAAGGACTGCATCTACATCCGTCGAGCCCTCTTTCATCTCTTTCGAAACGGAGGGCCGGGGAAACGATTCTTTTGCAACATATTCCTCGCCATCAGCCAGATGCAGGGGCAATCGATCTCCACTCGCCGCCCGAATAAACCGTTCTGTTCCCTCATCACGCGGATAATGAGTTACCCCGGAACTGCGATGATACTGCAGCAGCGTGTGCAATTGGTGTAAGTATTCGGATAAGCGCATCTATCGCTCCGCTGGCGGCAACTGTTGCTCCGGTGGTCACACAATTCAAGAGCACACGAAAACTATGATGTAACTATTTTATTTTCTCAATTTGGTTTTGAAAAAACGAGAGACCAAAGACCGGGCTATATGGTACGATAAACATTGGTTATACAATCATTTTGCTTGATACATCCGACAGTCCGACCATTTATCTGTCTGCACTCAAATTTCGCAAGGACCAATTGCCTTGAACAAGGAAGAATTCGGATCATTCAGGAAAAACCTTGGCAAAACCCAGAAACAGCTGGCGGAACTGCTGGGCATGTCACTCAAAACCGTACACAGCTATGAGCAGGGGTGGCGAACAGTTCCCGCCCATATCGAACGCCAACTCTTCTTTCTCCTCATCAATCAGCGCGGAAGAAATACCAATCGGGTTCCGTGCTGGGAGAAAAAACAATGCACTGAGCGGGAACATTGCCCCGCCTGGGAGTTTCAAAGCGGTCATCTTTGCTGGTTCCTGAATGGTACACTGTGCCAGTGCACTCAGCAATCGAATAGCAGGAATAAACTCGAAGTCTGCAAAGCCTGCCCGATCTTTCTCTCGCTCCTGGAATAACCGGCATTTTCTCACTGAAAAACATTCGGCGCCACCCCGCCAACCACCGGTAAATATTTTTTTTGGAAGCATTGCCTTCTATTTAAGCATTAACTATAATGGGCGGCGATGGATAATCACTCAAATGATACGAACAGGAGAGCGGACGAATGCCCATTTATGAATATCAATGCAATGACTGCAACACCATCTTTGAGACCCTGGTAACATCTGCCACAAACAGCAACAAGGTTGTCTGCAGTCGCTGCAAGGGTGCAAATATCAGAAAGATCGTCTCCGGCAGCAGTTTCAGGCTCCGTTCGGTATCATCGTCTTCAGCAGGCGCTCACTGCGGAGGCAAACCAAGGGGCGGATTTTCCTGAGCGCAATAAACCTGAACCGGTTCGGTTCATTTCGATTCTTTTTTCCGTTGTTGAGAAAAATCGTATATGTATTCATTTTTTTTCAACAAACCATGTTCGCGCCGTGCGACCTCCTCAAGATAGGCAGGGTCATCACGCAACCTGTCTACCTCTTCTCTAAGTTTCTCGTTGCTCTGTTCAAGAAAGACCGTCTTTTCCCGAAGTTCGCGCAATTCTGAACGCTGCTGCAGATACGCGAGAATCCCGGACCGCGGGGCCAGGATAATCCAGGCAAGAGCGACCACGAGCAAGACGGCTATAATCCTGACAAACAACCTTTCCTGCAATGGGGACAAGTGGAGTCTCAGACTTTTCTTCATTGAATCAACCCTGTATCCATACCGGAGCCAATCCTTGAACATACCATTTCCCTCGTCGGTGTCTGCCGTGCCGGTTCATTTTTTCCGCATATCTCAGTCCTAGAAGAACAGAAATCGCCGGAAACGTCGAGAAGATTTGATCACCGAACAGCGCTGGGAAGGCCGCAGCTCTCGTCAAGGTCAACGGGGTGCCGGAGGCACCGCCTTCGGCAACTTCAACCTCATTTCGGCAGATGTCCGGCACTATACCGACGGCCAAGTGGGCGAAATTTCGCCGCGGCAAGGATATCCCAAACAGGCATCCTACCTGATCCGCATCAGCATCAGAGTAACGATCCCTGCTTCATAAAGGAGATAAAGAGGACCTCCCATCATCAGCATATTGACGATGTCAGGGGTCGGGGTAAGCATTGCCGCAATGATGGCAATGACCAGCACGGCCACCCTCCGGTGCCGTGCAAAAAACTGCCGTGTGCACACTCCCACGCGAGCACAGAATATCATCAGAAGTGGGAGTTCGAATATCCCGCCGAAGGCCAGGATAAATATGGTGCTGAAATTGACGAATCTGCTGATCGATATCACCGGCTGCAGTTCCGCGGAACCAAACCCCAGCAGGAACTTGATCCCCAAAGGTAGGGTGACGAAATAGCAGAACAGGGTCCCGGCGTAAAACAACAGGCATGTAAAGACCACGAACAGGACGGTATCGCGTCTCCGCACATTGAACGGCTTGCCGATCGCCATCCAGAAAAGGGTTGCCGCCCATGGAATCAGCCCGTAAATCGCGGCAAACAGAGACAATTTGACATGGGAGAGAAACGGCTCGGCGACCGAAAAAAAATACAATTTCTCGGCGAGATGAGACTGGACTATATCAAGCAGAGAAGGCGACAGGATAAAAATGACCAGCGTCAGAACGAAGGTCGTCAAAAGAAGTGTCCTGATCGTCCGACGGAGTTCAAGCAGAATGATGACGAGAGGGCTTGTATGGGCCATAAATGTGCGGCTCTTCAGAAGGAAAAATGGGCGATGAGCCTTGTAAAATAGCAAAAACAGTCCGGAAATGCAATTTGATAGAGGTTGCGCTCAGCACCCGGCCATGATAAACAGGGAGGGAAAAACAACCCTACTCCGTGAACCTTTCACCCAGATATACAGCCATGCTCGAATTGCGATTCATACGGGAAAATCTTGATCTGGTCAAGGATAAGACGGCGCGACGCGGACAGGCGCCTGAGACGCTGGATCAGTTCGCCGCCCTCGATCAGCGGCGACTGTCGCTGTTAGCCGAGGTCGAAGGGCTGAAAAACCGCCGCAACACGGTCTCCAAAGAAATTTCGGTACTGAAGCAGGCAAAAGGGGAAGACGCGGCGAAGGCCGAAGCCCTCATTGTCGAAATGCGCGACGCCAATCAGCGGATCAAGGATCTCGATCAGGACCTGTCCCTGATCGAAGAGCAGTTGCAGAACATCGTGATGGCTATCCCCAATCTCTGCGACGACAGTGTCCCCATCGGCCGGAATGAAACCGATAATGTCGAGATCAAAACCTGGGGCACCAAACCTGCATTCACCTTCTCTCCGAAACCGCACTGGGAACTCGGCGAGCAACTGGGTGTTCTCGATTTCGATCGGGCCGCCAAACTGGCCGGGGCCCGCTTCGCCCTGCTGACCGGTTTCGCCTCACGTCTCGAGCGGGCGCTGATCAACTTCATGCTCGACCTGCACACCCAACGGCATGGCTACACCGAGGTGCTCCCGCCCTTCATGGCCAACACCGCCTCGCTGACGGCAACGGGGCAGCTGCCGAAATTCGCCGAGGATCTGTTCAAGATCGACGGCTGGGATCTCTACCTGATCCCGACGGCGGAGGTGCCGGTCACCAACATCCACCGGGACGAGACGCTCGAGGAACGGGACCTGCCGCGCTACTACGCCGCCTATACCCCGTGCTTCCGCTCCGAGGCCGGCTCCTATGGTCGTGACACCCGCGGCCTGATCCGCCAGCACCAGTTCGACAAGGTGGAGCTGGTGAAGTTCACCACCCCCGACACATCGATGCCGGAGCTGGAAAGGCTTCTCAACGATGCCGAAGAGGTCCTCCAACTGCTCGGCCTCCATTACCGGGTCGTCAGCCTGTGCTCCGGCGATCTCGGTTTTTCCTCCGCCAAGACCTACGACATCGAGGTCTGGCTGCCGGGCCAGAATACCTACCGGGAGATCTCGTCCTGCTCGAACTTCCTCGACTTCCAGGCGCGGCGCGGCTCGATCCGCTATCGCCCGGAGGGGCAGAAGAAGAGCCGGCTGGTCCATACCCTGAACGGATCGGGACTGGCAGTCGGGCGGACACTGCTGGCAATCCTGGAGAACTATCAGCAGGAGGATGGTAACATCGCCCTGCCCGAGATCCTGAAACCGTATTTCGAAAAGCGATTTTAATACAGGCAGCTGCAATTCAGGCCTTCGGCAGGCGGATGCGGAGTTCGATCTCTTCGATCTGACCGGTGGATTTGAGCGAACCGACAAAGCCGTGGACGGTGCCCGCCAGGGCCTCCTGTACGAAAATCTTCAACGGTATCCTCTGGCCGTTGACCAAGAGAACGGCCCTGTCCGGGCCGTGGAGGTGGCCGAGCAGAAACCGTTGCTCAATGAACTGGGCCAGTTCCAGGCTCTGATCGAGGCGGAAGACGTTTTCGCCCTCCATATCCTCCAAATCCGTTGCGACAGCGACAACCCCACTGACTTTTTTGCGCAGCATCCGCTCGAGGTCCCGCAGCACCTCGATCTTGGCAACTTTCGGTGCATCCTTGAAGCCTTCGCCGATGACGATATCGACATCGGCACAATACCTGTACGCCAGCGCCGCCAGGGAGTTGTTGTCATTGGCGGTCTGCAGCACCATCTTGTCCGGCCCGACGAACATCACCGAGTCGGCCCCGGCCATCCTGTGCCTGGCGGTGTCCGTCCCCGGGGTATCGAATACGACGCCTGATTCCTTGCTGGACTTGATGACCGCGACACGATATCCCATCGCTTTCAAATGACTGACAACATCACTTGCCAGCGTGGTTTTGCCGCTGTCATGCCAGCCGATAAAGGTGACGATTGGGGTCATAGCTTCTCTTACAGGTGAACGGATAATGAAGGATACACGTACCAATCTCACCACAGTCAAGATTGAGCCGAAACGTAAATTTCAACTCCGATATATCACCCATTATGGACAGCATTGGTAGCAGATTTTCAGTTTAGCGATGTGAATGAGAAAAAATTTCCCCTCTCGGTATCCTCATGGAGACCACACCATCCTCCCTGGGTATGGCTGGAGTCGATCTGATCGATCCAGCCATACCCAGGCAAACGCTGGCTGCTGCTATCTTCTTCTGCCGCCGCCTCGGTACATCTGGTTGCCGCGTGCCCGGGCCCCGGCCTGGGCATTGAGTTCACGGGTAGGCTGCGGGCGGCTGGTCGACTGCCAGCCGCTGCCGGTATTCGAACTCCAGTTGCCGGAGGTGTCACGCTTGTAGACATTGCCGTCCTTGCCGGCATAGACATTCCCCTGCTTGTCTTTGGCCACCGCCCCCTCGCCATATCGGGTGTCCCAGGCTGCGGCGCCGGCCCCACTGTCCGACTTGACGCCGACGGCCCCGGTGCCCCTGTTGGTCTGCACCGCACCGACAGTCCCCTGGTCATTGCTCCGATACCCACCCCGGGCGGCATTGCCCGTGGAGGGGTTATAGGCCGCTGCCCTGCCCGCCGAACCATAGGCCGTGTCAACCCGGGCGGCCCCTGCCCGGGCACCCGTGTACGGGTTATAGGCCGCCGCCCTGCCGGCCGAACCATAGGCCGTGTCGACCCGGGCAGCCCCTGCCCGGGTGCCCGTGTACGGGTTGTATGCCCTTCCGGCCGCGGCGCTGCCGCCCGGGCCGTAGGCGTATGCCCCACGCGCATAGGTACCGGTGCGGGGGTTGTAGGCTACGCCGGCCCCTGCCCCGGCGTAGGGTCCATAAGCGGCATGGCCGGCCCGGTAGTAGCCGCCATGATGGTAGTCGTACCTGGCGCCCCAGCCGTAGGAGTAATGGACCGGATAATACGGGTAATGATCATGATGGCTATCGGCGATCATCGCCCCGGCCACCATCCCGGCGCCGAACATCAGCACCCCGGTCGCCGCCACGTATTCACCGCTGTAACCGGCGGTCTGGGTGTAGACTACCGTCGTTGGGGTCGTTTCCTGAACGACGACATAGGTCACGTTATGCGTCGGATGGGAGACCGGGATCGTGTAAATGGCCGCCGGCACGGAGGTGCAGAGGGTCCACGGACCGGTGGCGGTGCGGCTGACGAACCAGACCCCGTTATTACAGCAGTAATAGCTGCCGCCGACAAGAAAGACCGCGTTCGGCGAGTTGACGGCGTACTGGACCGTCGTCGATGCAATCGTCTGAAACTTCGGCTGACCATCGTAGCTGACCTGCACCGCAGGCGGGTCGTTCAAGGTCGTGATCGTCTTGGTGGGAATCGAGGCCAGCAGAACGGCATCCCTGGCCTCGGTGGTGCCCGGCACCGCGGCCTTGACGAAGGCGGCCGGATTGTCGTCCGGAATCCTGGCGAATTCTTGCGGCAGGTCGGTGCTGGCCGAGGTCCATGGGCCACGCAGGGCGGCGGCACGGAACCAGCGGCCGGCAGTCAGCAGGTAATAGGATCTGTCGCCGGAGTTCAGGAAGACCGCCGTCTCGGTGTTTGTCACCCGCATCAATTTCGTCCCGGGAATCGGGCTGAAGGTCGGCTCACCCCGGGTCAGGATCAGTTCCGCCGGCTCGGTGCTGATAAATACCGCCGGAGGGGTCGATGCTCGTTTGCCCGGCACCTGGGCCCGCACCTCGGCCCAGTTCTCGTCCGCCGGCAGGGAAGAAAAACCCCGGGGCAGCGCCCCCGCCGGGGTCCAGGGCCCCTTGACGGCATCGACCGCCATCAGCCAGTTGGCCCCGTTCAGCAGGTAATAGCGCTGGCCGGTGGCGTCATAGAAGACAGGCCAGTTGCAGTTGACGGCAAACATCAGGTCATTCCGGTCTTTCACCACCGGCTGCAGTTGCGGCTCGCCTATGAACAGCACCAGGATTGCGGGACTGGTGCTGTGGAAGATCTTCGGTGGATCGAGATTGAGTTCAACGGCCTGCTGCTGTGGTTGCTTGGCGGGATCGAGATAGGCCAGGACCCGATCGAGGGAGACGGTCATCGGCCTGCCTTGCGGGTACAACTCATCCACCGCCCGGCGCAGCGAATCCGCCTCGGCGTCGGAGGTGTTCGGAAACCGCAGGACGCGCATTTTCGGCAGCAGCGCGACCACCCGATTGACCTGATCGACGACGGTTTCGGCCTCCATCTCGGCCACACCGAATTTCTCCGCCGCGTTTTTGCCGGTTTTGATTGAAAAGGCACAACGACAGTGCAGGACCCGGTAATCGGTCCAGTAGTCGACCTGCGGTTGATAGACGACCAGTTCCTTGCCGTTGGCCTGGATCAGCCGCGGCCAGCCGGGATCAACCGGCGGGGATTCCGCCGAATGGGCTAGAGGTGCAGCCGAAACCATCAGCAGCAGGGCCAGGAGAACGAACAGGATTCGATTTTTCATCTCTCTACACTCCTCTTTCGGTATATGACTCTCTGCAGCAGCGAATACACCGCTTCCGGCTCACACCACTCCTTCCTGTACCGAATGTGGACCCGGTTGATGGATGTGTGATCTCTGCCGCAACCACCCGGGAAGAGGGCACCTCTGGCCGCCCCCACACAAGGCCTTTGACCGTCATGCTGTATCGGCTCTTCCTTGCGTGTCATCCGGCTTTTCTCGACTCTCAGCGGTGAGTCGCCTGCGTATCAGGAACTCTGTTTCCCTGCTGGGAACAATCTGCCCTGGGCATTGGGATGCAGTTCCCAGCCAAGCCCCTTCAATCCGGCCTGGGCCTTGGTGCTGACATCTCCGAGGATCCACAACTGGTATCCGGAAGGTTTTGTCCGGCCTTGAACCGGTTCCTGTAACCAGGTGGCGACATCGGCAACCTTCGCGCTCCAGAGCACGTGATCCGCAGGGACGGCAAGGACGACAGTTCCTTTCCTGGTTGTGGCGTACAGAACCCGGCCTACCGGGGCAAGGCCCTGCAACGGGGCGACATTGTGATGATAACCGGCGGTCATCGTCGCGATGTCGGTGATGACCCTGGCCATTGTATGGGTATTGGCCTGGAGCGCAATCTTGACAAAGAGTTCCCTGTTCGCCACGCCCGACAGCCGTTCAAGGGCATCGACCATGATGGTCTGGAAGGCAGGGGAGAAGGAGGGATTGTTGAGATAGAGCTGTACCATATCGGAGTCGATGCCCATGGCCTCCAGCTTGTTCTTGTTACGCACCCACAACTCGGATGCCGGGGTGCTGTTGATGACATCGTTGAGGATGCGGGTCGTACCCGAAGCGGTCAGCAGCGTCCCGCCGACGCCCGGAACAGCACTCTGCGCCAGACCGACACCGACCCCGCCGACATAATCGGCCCAGGCCAGGCGTTCGAGTTCTTTCTGCAGAACCGGATTGGTGGAGTAGACGCTGACCCCGTACTTGCTGGCGATTTCACCCTTCGATTTGGATTTGCCGATCAGCTGTTCGAGCCTGCTGTCCTCGGCCGCGGTTGTCTGACGCCTGCCGACGACCTGAGAGGCCCGGTTAAACAGACTGCCGACACCGGCGACTGCACCTTCGAGGGTATCTTTCGGGTCGGTGACCAGGTTTGCCACCGCATCGACCGTATTTTTGCCGGACTGCACCACCGATTCCTTGGCGGTAGTCTTGGTCTCGATCTTCTTCATGGCCGCAATGGCCTTGATTTCATAGAGAATCTGCTTGAGAGCGAGGGTCGAATTCGGCCTGAACACGCCATAAATCGAGCGTACCGTGTAGTGGTTGAGCAGACCGTCATTGATGACCTCTTCATCCACCGTATAGAGGTTGCTCTTGAGCAGCTCGGCACCGAGCAGTGACGAGGCCCGCAACGTCGCCTGCTGTTCAAAGGCGGTGCCGTTCTGGGCTGTGGCTGGCCGGCCGCTGAGCGTGAGACTGATGGTGAGCAGCAGTATCAATCCCACAGGCAAGGCGGCCCATCTTCTTTGAATCAGACACATTGTATTGTTCCGCATAAAATTATTCCCTCGTTTCTGGTGTTTGGTTAAAAAGCCTTTTCTTGTTACCGTCTAAAAAGCACATTCCGACGCTCCGGTTCAACGGACGGTTTTCTGCCGCCGCTGAAACCGGTTGTTGGCTGGCAAAGATGTTACTTCACCAGTTCGATCTCGCTCAGTTTCCAGGTCTTATTGAACCAGGGCTCAAGCGGGCCGTACAGCCGGAACAGCATGTTCCAGCCCTTGCCGGGGATGGTCTGAATCCAGTTGTGTTCCATACCGGAAGGGGCCTTGGGCCCAAAGTAAACATCAACGGAACCATCCTTGTTGACGACCAAGCCCTTGTCCAGACTGCTCACCTGGGGAAAGTCCTGATCGGTCTGGAGCATGGAACGGGTCTGGTTGTCGTACACGATCGCGGACCAGAAGTCCTTTGCCGGAGCGTTGGGCAACACATGCAGCCGATAGGTCTTGCCACCGTCCAGCGGATTACCCTGGGAATCCAGAAGGCCGACGGCATACTGGGAGCCTTGGCCCACCATCTTGGCTTCCATCGCCGGCGTCACCCCTGTGGCATAGAAATAGAAGAAGGCGGCCGCATCAAGATAGGCCACGCCCGGTTGCTTCTGGAATTGATAGCCGCCCAGCCACTGGCGCCAGGTGCTGTTGGGATAATAGAAGGCCTCAGGTATGCGGCTCTTGTAGGTGAGAGTGCGCGCGGTAGCGTCGCCCACCGCAGCGGCCTCGGTCAGTATCTTCTTCATGCGATCATCGGGTGCGAATGGTTTGCCCTTCTCGATGCCGATCGAGGCAAAGAAACCGAGAGTGGTCGGATCAAGCGACTCGGCGGGTTCGTTCTGAACGACGTAGTCGAGAAGTTCCCAGAACCGGTAGTCCGCCGGCGCCACCGTGGAGAAATCCCGGTTGGACACATTGACGAAGGTGTTGGACGGCGGATTGGCCGCCTGCGACAAGGGGTAAATGCGCGTGTTCTTATGCAGACTCTCGATCGCGGGCTTGATGTCCCCTTCCACCGGCATGTTGCGCCAGACGAGGATGGACTCGAAGGTGGGAACACGCACGACCATGTACCCCCCGGGCACTTCACCATCGTACCCCGGAGGCAGCAGCAGGTATTTGCCGCCCTTGCCCTTGTCCGGGCCGACGATACCGATGTCGGTTACATATCTGAACCAGAAATCATCAATCATGCCCAGCGTCCTGGGGGGCACTTCGACCACCAGCGGACCGTCATGCAGATTGATCCAGATCCATGTGTAGGGCGTGGTGGCGTTCGCCGTGAGAAAGATCGAACGCGCATTCATGTTGGATTCAAATGTCGGAATGGTGACATTCGCCGGGCCGACTCCCAGCAGTCCCTCGCGCAGCCCGGCCATGTTCACCGGTGCCAATGCCAGCAAGTAAGCCTGAACCGCGCGCTGGAAGTCGAGGTTGTCGTAAACCTTGTCGACGGTTTCCTTGTCCGGAAAGCCGTCGAAGAAGTTCAGCGTGCCCAGCCGCGTATCGACCTGGTCCGGGATCGCGATTCCGGGCGGGATGGCTGTGGTCATCTTCATTTTCGGTGCGGGCTGCGCCTGAACGGCGGCTGCAACGATCATTACAATGAGTGTTGCCGTCAGAACGCTTGTCGTCAATTTGATCTTCATTGAAATCTCCCTTGTGTTGTAAGCCGTTGTTTCACTCCTGCGGCCGTTGTGCCGGGCTGGTCAGGGCATACCCGGCAACCCCTCGCGGATACGCCTGGAAAAATCGGGGTCCTGGTCCACCGCCTGCGCCCTGGCGTTGATGAGACTCCGTCGCTTCAACTCGGCGAAGGGCAGGGATTGATCGAGGACTCCGTTTTCATAAAGCAGTTCATCGGCATAGCCATTAGCCAGCAACCGCCAGTCCCAGGGAACAGAACCGGCATGAGGCCGGGTGTGGCTCCTGATCTCGGTAGTGCAGTTACTGAGCAGGGCATTGTACCACACCGGCTTTTCATGTATATTGTTGATATAATTTATATAATCTAGAAAGATCCGGCGCACCGTATCCAGGGAGGAACCGGTCAGCCGGTACAGGTAGACCGACTCGCCCTTCCGGTAGTTGGTCCGCAGGCGGATCAGGTCCCTTTCGTCGGCCACCACGTAGATCAACTCGTAA
>Ga0209066_10000946_pt1 | contig 40121 bp, 36 predicted proteins | sample All_14_2_FD_187198 | JGI IMG/M metagenome (GOLD analysis project Ga0209066, IMG submission 187198) | Freshwater microbial communities in response to fracking from Pennsylvania, USA - Allegheny Zone_MetaG_DW_15 (SPAdes) (version 2) ... | reverse complement strand
GACGACGGCGACCGATCTGACCAGCGCGAGTGGCGTCAGGCCGTATTTCTTCACGGCCGCCTCGGACGCCAGCAGCACGACCGCCGCTCCGTCCGAAATCTGCGAGGCATTGCCGGCGGTGACCCGACCGTTCTCGCGGAAGCTGGTCTTGAGCGTGGACAGCTTCTCGCGGCTGGTGTCGCGGCGGATGGTCTGGTCGGTGTCCAGCGTATCGCGCGGGCCTTCCCAGTCCTTCTCGGCCAGATCCCCGACGGGTACAGACACCGTCTCGGCGCGGAAATAGCCAGCATCGGTCGCAGCAGCCGCCCGGCGATGGCTCTCGGCCGCGAAATCGTCGAGCGCGTCACGGTCGAATCCGTATTTGTCGGAAATTCGCTCGGCCGCCTCGCCCTGGGATGTCAGTTCATAGCGGTCAGACACCATCCAGCCGAAGGCCTCGCCGTGGATAGCGCGGTTGGAGCCCATCGGCACCCGCGACATGGCCTCAGCCCCACCCGCGACCACCAGATCGCTGAGCCCCGCAGCGATCTGTGCCGCGCCGATATGGATGGCAGCTTCCGAAGATCCGCATTTGCGATCGACCGTCATGGCCGGGATCGTCACAGGCCAGCCGGCTCCAAGCAGGGACGTCCGCGCAATATTGGCCGATTGCTCGCCGATCTGGGTTACATTGCCGAAGATCACGTCGTCGATCTGGCCGGCCTCGACCCCCGCCCGCGCGATCAACTCGTTCAGCGCATGGGCACCAAGATGATCAGCGCGAACCCCCGCCAGGGCACCGCGAAACTTTCCGATCGGCGTGCGGACCGCCGCAACCACATAGACGGGGTTCACAGGTTGGTTCCCTTGAGGCCCGATCCGGGCACCTTGACGCCGTTCTCGTACTTGTAGACGCCCCAGCCGACCTTGCGGCCATAGCGTCCCGCCTTGACCATCTTGATGATCAGGGGACAAGGCCTGAACTTGTCGCCAAGGGTCGAGTGCAGATAGTGCAGCACCGAAAGCCGTGTGTCCCAGCCGGTCAGGTCGCCAAGCTCCAGCGGCCCCATGGGGTGGTTGAAGCCGAGTCTCAGCGCCGTGTCGATATCCTCGGCGGTAGCAGCACCTTCCTGCAGCATCCACATCGCCTCGTTACCGGCCATGGCCGACATCCGGCTGGTGGTCAGGCCGGGCGTTTCATTGACGACGATCGCCGTCTTGCCGAGCTGAGCGACATAGTCCCGACACAGGGCGACGGCTTCGTCGGTGGTGGCAAGACCGCGCACCAGCTCGACCAGCTTCATCTTCTGGACCGGGTTGAAGAAATGCATTCCGATGACGCGCGTCGGGTCGACACAGGCCGCTGCGATCTCGGTCACGCTCAGCGCAGAGGTGTTGGTCGCCAGCAGGCCCGTGGGGGCCATCACGGCCTCTGCCTTCTTGACCACATCGATCTTGATGGAAAGATTTTCGGAGACCGTCTCGACCAGCAGGTCTGCTCCGGCCGCCCCGTCGGTGACGCTTTCAGACGTCTTGAGACGCGCCAGGGCCGCCGCTGCGGCAGATTCCTCGACCTTGCCGAGGCGAACGCCGTCGGCGAGGATCCCTGCGATCGTGGTCTGCGCCTTCGCCAGCTGTTCGGCCGAAACATCGACCAGACAGACCTCGTGGCCCGATGACGCGAACGCATGCGCGATCCCGACGCCCATCAGGCCGGCTCCCACCACTGCTACCTTGGCCAATGCTGTATACCCTCTATTGTGGGCCGGCTCGCCGCGCCTTGGTGAGCGCCGGGGCGTCGGCGAGACCGGGACTGCCGGACCGCTACGGACGCTGGGCTTCCCCCGTGCGCGACGGCCGCGCCGTCGTCATCGTTGGGCTGACCCTAAAGGGAAACAGGATGTCGCAGCAAACAAAATTCTCTGGTCAGAACGATATTCTGGACGGTAAGAGGTCGCAGCGCTCCACAAGAGAGCCAGTTCAAATGTTCGGGAAGCCTTCGTGAACCTGCTCGACCAGTTCGGCCCGCCTGTCCTGCCGTCGGGCCTGGAACCGCTTCGTGCGGCCGTCCGTGCCTTTCTCACAGACTGGGCCCCTTCATACCCTGCCGAGAAGCGCGCCTTGTCCTGGATGGGGTTCGACGCCGATTTCAGCCGCCTGCTGGGCACCAAGGGCTGGCTGGGCCTCAGCATTCCAAAGCAATACGGCGGGCACGACGCTTCGCCGTTCGAGCGGTTCGTGGTCAGCGAGGAACTGCTGGCCGCGGGTGCGCCGGTCACCGCCCACTGGATCGCTGACCGTCAGAGTGCGCCCCTGATTCTGCGCCATGGCACGGATGCGCAAAAGGAACGCTACCTTCCCGCCATCTGCGCCGGCGAAATGTATTTCTGCATCGGCATGAGCGAGCCTGCGTCGGGCTCCGACCTCGCGTCGGTGCGCACCAGGGCTGACCGCCAGGCAGACGGCTCATGGCTGTTGAACGGTCGCAAGGTCTGGACCACCAACGCCGACCGCTGTCACTTCATGATCGCCCTGGTCCGCACCGACCCGGCCAGCGAACGCCAGGCGGGCCTGTCCCAGATCATCGTCGACCTGACCCTGCCCGGCGTGATGATCCGACCGATCAAGGACCTGTCAGGACACGAGCATTTCAATGAGGTCACCTTCGACGATGTCCGTCTGGACGCGGATGCCCTGATCGGGGTCGAAGGTGATGGCTGGGCCCAGGCGACGTCGGAGCTGGCCTTCGAGCGCAGTGGCCCCGAGCGGTTCCTCAGCGCCATGACACTGTTCCGCTGTCTCGTCGGTGCCGTCGGCCCGACGCCGGACGCCCGCCAGGCCATGGAGATCGGACGCCTTGCCGCCTGGCTGGTCTCGCTTCGGTCTATGTCTATCTCGGTTACCGCCCAATTGGCCTCGGGCGAAGACCCGGTCTGGGCCGCCTCCTGTGTCAAGGATCTCGGCACGGGCTACGAACAGGACACGGTCGAGGTGGCGATGCGGTTGATCGATTCCCTGCCGCCGGGCGAACAGGCAGCCACCACCCGCCGCGTCCTGGCCATCGTCCAGAGCATGGCTCCGTCCTTCTCCCTGCGCGGCGGAACGCGGGAAATCCTGCGCGGCATTCTGGCCCGCGGACTGGGAGTACGCTGATGCGCACCCTTCTTCAGGACTCCATCGAACGGCTGCTGGCCGATTCTGTCACACCGGACCTGCTGCGCGCGGCTGAGACGGGCGTCTGGTCCGCGGACCTGTGGGCCGAGATCGAGGCCCTGGGCCTGCCCCTGGCCGCGGTTCCCGAGGACCTGGGCGGCACGGGTGCCAGCTGGAGCGACATCTTCGTCGTGGTCCGCGCCTGTGGGGCGGCCTCCGCGCCCGTTCCCCTGCCCGAGGCGATCCTGGCCAACAGCCTTCTGGCGACGGCAGGCCTGACCCCGCCCGAGAGCGGCGTCATCGTCTTCGCCGCCGGTTCGGCAGGTGGCCCGATCACTGACGTGCCCTGGGGCCGGCATGCCCAGTGGCTGGTGTTGCAGGACACCGACGCCGGGCGGTTGGCCCTGCATTCGCTGACTGGTGCCCAGGTCGTCACCGACAGCAATGTTGCCGGCGAGCCGCGCGACACCGTCACTCTCGCCTCCGGCTCCCTTATGGCCGACGCCGCCATATCCGTCTCGACGGATGCGGCCATTCGCGGCGGTGCCATGCTACGGTCCGCCCAGATGGCCGGCGGATTGGGCCGCCTGACCGAGCTCAGCGCCGACTACGCCAATGAACGCGTCCAGTTCGGTCGCCCCATCGGCAAGTTCCAGGCCGTGCAGCAACAGCTCGCCCTTCTGGCCACACAAGCCGCCGCTGCGGTTGCCGCGGCCGAAGCGGCCTTCTTGATGGCAGCCCCCGAAGCCGATTTTCTTACGACCGCCTCGGCCAAGGCCGTGTCCGGCGAGGCTGCCGGCAAGGGTGCGGCAATAGCCCACGCCGTGTTCGGGGCCATCGGCTTTACCCATGAGCACAGCCTGCATTTCCTGACACGTCGTCTGTGGGCCTGGCGCGCCGAATACGGCTCGGATGCCTTCTGGGCCGAACGTCTCGGCCATGCCATCGCGGAGGCCGGGGATGACGGCCTGTGGCCCCTGGTCACCGACGCGTTCGCGGAGACATCGAACCCATGACCGACTTCTTGCTCAAGACCCGCGATGGCCCTGTCGCCGTGTGGACACTGAACCGGCCCGAGAGCCGAAACGCCTTCTCGAAGCCTGAGGACATGTTCGAGATCGAGGACGCCTGCGAGGAGGTTCGCGCCGACCCGAGCGTCCACGTCGTGGTACTGACCGGCGCGGGCGCATCCTTCTGCGCGGGTGGGGACATCAAGGCGATGCAGAACCGCACCGGCATCTTCGAGGGCTCGCCCTATCGCCTGCGCAACCGTTATCGCGACGGCATCCAGCGCATCCCCATGGCGCTGTACGAACTCGAGACGCCGGTGATCGCCGCCGTCAACGGCCACGCCATCGGCGCCGGCCTCGACTTCGCCTGCATGGCCGATATCCGTATCGCCTCGACCACCGCCACCTTCGCCGAGAGCTTCGTCAAACTGGGCATCGTCCCCGGCGACGGAGGCGCGTGGCTGCTGCCCCGGATCGTCGGGATGCCGCGCGCCAGCCACATGGCCCTGACCGGCGACTCTCTGAATGCCCAGACCGCTCTGGACTGGACCCTGGTCACCCAGCTGACTGCGCCCGAAGACCTGATGACGACTGCCATGGCCCTGGCCCACCGCGTCGCCTCCAGCCCCGGACACGCCCTGCGTCTGACCAAGCGTCTGCTCCGCGAGGGCCAGCATATGCGGCTGGCCCCCCTGCTTGAGCTGTCGGCCGCCTATCAGGCGCTCGCCCACCACACCAACGATCATGCCGAGGCTGTGGCCGCGATGATCGAAAAACGCCCTCCCGTCTATACGGACAACTGAGCAAGCCATGACCATGCGCAAGGTCTTCCGCGACGACCACGAGATGTTCCGCGACCAGGTCCGTCGGTTCATCGAGACCGAGATCGTCCCCCATCACGCCGAATGGGAACGTGACGGCATCGTGCCGAAATCCCTCTGGCTGCGGGCGGGCGAGGAAGGCCTGCTGTGCGTCACCGCGCCCGAGGAATACGGCGGCTCCGGCGGCGACTTCGGCCATAGTGCGATCCTGATCGAGGAACTGGCGCGGGTGAATGCCACGGCCGTGGGTTTCACCACCCACTCCGACATCGCCGTCCCCTATCTCGTCAACTATGGCACCGAGGATCAGAAGACGCGCTGGTTGCCCCGACTGATCTCCGGCGACCTGATCGCTGTTATCGCCATGTCGGAACCCCAGATCGGCAGCGATCTGCGCGGCATGAAGACGAAGGCCATTCGCGACGGCGACCACTATGTTCTGTCGGGCCAGAAGACCTTCATCACCAACGGCATCAACTCGGGCCTCGCCATTGTCGCGGCCAAGGTCGAGGGCCAGGCCAACCCCAAGGACATCACCCTGTTCTGCGTCGAGGAGGGAACGCCCGGCTTCGAGAAGGGAAAGAAGCTGGAGAAGATCGGCCTTCGTGGCCAGGACACCTCCGAACTGTTCTTCTCGGATGTGCGGGTGCCGGTCGAGAATCGCCTTGGCGAGGAAAGCGGCGGCTTCACATGCCTGATGACAGAACTGGCCAAGGAGCGGCTGGTCATCGGCATCCGCGCCGCCGCTTCGCTGGAGGCCATGCTCGACAAGACCATTGCCTATACCAAGGACCGCGTCGTCTTCGGCAAGCCCCTGTTCGAATTCCAGAACACCCGGTTCAAGCTGGCTGATGTCAAGGCGCGGACCCAGATGCTTCGGGTCTTCATCGACGACTGCCTGGAAAAGCTGCTCAAGGACGAACTGACCGCAGAGACAGCTGCCATGGCCAAGCTGACCAGCGCCGAACTGCATGGCCAACTTCTGGACGAACTGCTCCAGCTTCACGGCGGATATGGCTATATGAGCGAATACGATGTCGGGCGCGCCTGGGTCGATGCGCGGGTCGCCCGCATCTATGCCGGCACATCCGAGATCATGAAGGAAATCATCGCCCGCACACTTTGAGAGTCATCCTGTTTGGCTCGGGGTCACCCATCAGATCATCGTCATCCTAGGCCTTGTGCCTAGGATCCAGACTCACGGTGACAGCCGTGGCTCACCGCAACGACCGCGTTTCTGGATCCTCGCCACAAGGGCGAGGATCACAGATAGGATGGATAGAACGAACACGCCCCAAGGGGCGAACTGGAGCCGGTTTATGGATCTCGGCATCGCCGGTAAGCGCGCCTTGGTCTGCGCCTCCTCCTCGGGCCTGGGAAAGGCCTGCGCGATATCTCTCTCCACCGAGGGCGTCGAGGTCTGGATCAATGGCCGAGACGCCGAACGTCTCAAGGCGGCGGCCGCCGAAATCGAGAAGCTGACAGGGCAACGCCCCCACATCGTACTCGCAGACGTCGATACTGCCGAAGGTCGCGCAGCGGTCCTGGCGGCCTGTCCGGATCCGGATATCCTGATCTGCAACAGCGGCGGACCAAAGCCTGGCCGCCTTCAGGACTGGACTGAAACCGCCTGGAGCGAGGTCGTCGCCGCCAAGATGATCTCGCCGATCCTTCTGATCCAGTCAGTCATCGGCGGCATGCGCGAACGCGGCTTTGGTCGCGTCGTCACCATCACCTCGGCCATGGTCAAGACGCCGAAACTCCCCATGGCCCTGTCGACCGGCCCCCGCGCCGGCTTGACGGCCTTCTGCAAGGCCCTGGCCGGAGAGGTCGCGGCCGATGGCGTCACCATAAATTGCATCCTGCCGGAAAAGGTCGAGACCGACCGCCTGGCCCAGATGACCCGCTCCCTGGCACGTGTCCGTAAGGTAGATGAAGCCGACGCCCGCGCCGAACTGGTGGCCTCGATTCCGGCCGGACGCTTCGGCCGCCCCTCCGAAGTCGGCGATGCCTGTGCCTTCCTGTGTTCGGACCGTGCCGGCTATATCACCGGTCAGAACCTGCAGTTGGACGGCGGGGCCTATACGGGCTTGATCTAGGCTGGGGCCCTACCCATATCGCCATCCGGCCCAGATGGTCGCCCGGTCTTTGACATCTTCCGACGAGCCGAAGTGAGAGCTGGAATCGATGGACTCTGGATGTCCCGAGTCCAGACATCCAGATTCAGGAAAGACTTTTCTTTTCAAGTCAGAAAAGGACGCTCCTGCAACGTCACTTCAGAAAATGGACTCTCTGGACTCCGTTTTTTCGAGTCCAGTCCGCGCAGCATCAGGACACGGTCGTCCGTATTTCAGCCCTGCCGCACGATCCTGTTCTTCAGGACACCGATGCCCTGAACATCCAGTTCGATCTCATCGCCGGGCTTTAGGAACCGCTGGGCCTCCAGGCCGCAGCCGTTGCCGACCGTGCCGGACCCCAGGAATTCGCCGGGATACAGGGTCTCGGACCGCGAGATGAAGGCGATCAGATCCTCGAATGTCCAGTGCATCGTACCGGAGTTCCCCCTGCCCCACTCCTCGCCATTGACGCGCGCAATCATGGTCAGGTCATAGGGGTTGGGCATCTCGTCGGCCGTGACGATACAGGGCCCCATTGCATTGCCCGTGTCGAAGTCCTTGCCCTTTGATGGGCCAAGTTGACCAATCATTTCAATGGCTTGAGCATCACGCGCGCTGAAGTCATTGTAGATCGTATAGCCGAAGATGTAGTCACGGGCCTTGTCGACCGGTACATCCTTGGCCGCCTTCTTGATGTAGCAGCCGAACTCCAGTTCGAAGTCCATCATCCGCGAATAGGACGGCCAGATAACCGTTTCCTCGGTGCCGATCACCGAGAACCGGTTGGCCTTGTAGTAGAGGGGCTGTTTGACGAAGAGGTCCAGAATGCGCTGCTCGGCCTCGCTCGGTCCCGTATCCTCGATGACCTCGACGCCCTTGGCCCTGGCCCGCATCGCGCGACCGGCAGCGTAGGCCTGACGCTGATGGAGCTCGAATGTGCTGCAGTCACGGATCTGCGGCGGGGGCTGGATCGGCGCTTTCAGCCTAACGTCCGTGCTGCGGGCCAGGATCGCCGCTTCTGGCGCTGATTTCACGGCCTCCATCGCCTTGTCCAGCGCGTCGTCCCCACCCTCGATCAGGGAAAGGACATCCGCCAGTTCAGGCGCATGGACGCCGTGCACCTGCTGATGGGCGGCGGCCAGATCGACGATTCGCATGTCGCCATCGATGAAGGCTCCGGCCCTGCGACGGCCATCGTGTTCGAACGTAACCAGACGCAACGGCTTCACCCTGTGCTGGCCGGGGACATCCGGCCGAATCAATCGACGACGTCGCCACGTCCTGACCTGACCAGGACGCGGCGACGCCTTATCTGCTGTCGTTGCTCGATCAGAACGGGCGGAACGTCAACTGAAGCATGATTTCACGACCGCGATTGACGTTGCCGTTCAGGTCAGCGAGCCCGCCCGTCGTGGCCGTTCCCGTCCGGGTCGCAATGCCTGTCTGGGGCACGTTGGAGGCGACATCGACACGATACTCTTCGGTCAGGTTGCGCCCGATCAGCGCCACTTCCCATCGGCGATCAGTGCTGAACACTCTTACGCCGGCGTTCAGGAAGGTCACCGCGTCCTGCTCGGCCCCGGGATGCAGCTCGGGGTGGGGGTTGTATTCCGACTTGAACAGGGCATCGACATTCATGCCCCAGTCGACCCCTTCCACCGCAGTCGAGCCCGTATAGGTCCCGCCCAGCGATCCGGTCCATTCCGGCGAGTTCACCAGACGTTGGCCGCCCAGCTGCTGGCCTGTGTAGCGCCCTGTCGTCGGGTTGAGCAGCAGGTTGCAACCATCAGCGATGGTCTGTCCGATGTAGCAGGTCGCCAGGAAGTTGGTGTAGGTCGCATCATTGTAGTTCGCCGCGCCCCGGATTGTCAGACCCGGCACGCCAGAAAGGCGAAGCGTGAAGTCGCTCTCGATGCCCTTCACCGTCGCCGCGCCCGCGTTGTTCACCCGGATGACAGGCACGCCGCTGGAATTGTCGAGCGAGTTCACCTGAAGGTTGGTGTAGTCGTAGCTATAGGCGGCGGTGTTGATGCGAAGGGCACCGTCGAACAGCAAGGCCTTGACCCCACCCTCGAAGCCTTCCGCCGATTCAGGCAGATACAAGGCATTGAGCGGCGCTGCGAAGGCTGCACCCGTGTTGGTTGCTGCCGCGAAGCCACCTGACTTGAAGCCTTCCTTGTAGGCCCCGTAGAGGGTCAGGCGATCGGTCGGACGCCAGGTCAGGGTGAGCTCAGGCGAGGTGTTCTCGAAATCGGCGGAGCCGGGTGAGACGGGCTGCGGAACGCCATTGCGAGCCACGGCGAAATCCTTGGATTCCTTGCTCCACCGCAGACCACCCGCCAGTTCCAGGTTGCCCGTGATATCCCACAGCACCTGGCCGAACACCGACTGGGTCTTGCCGTCGATATTGTGCAGGAACAGGGGCGATCCAGCTGAAATCGCGCGTGTATAGGTCTCAAGCTCCGACTTCTCATAGAAGGCACCGGTCAGGAAGTTGATCGGCCCCGACAGGTCGGACGACACCCTGAATTCCTGGGTGAACTGGGTGTAGCCCGTATTGCCGCTGAAGTCGTTGGCGGCGACGGCATCCGAGGGTGCCGTCGCATAGGTATCAACCCGGAAGTCATCATTCTTGGCCCATCCGCTGACCGAGGTCAGCTTGAGCCACTCGGTTGGCCTGAAGTTCAGCTCCAGCGAATGCAGTTGCTGGCTGTAGTTCCCGGCGCCGTCCGGATCGGTGAACCCTTCTGGCGAACCGACCAGGAAGGCAGGATTGATGTTGCCGTTGGCATAGGTGGCATCGGCGCGACAGTTGTCGACGGAGAGCGCCGTTGCCAGGGCCGGATTGGCAACATTGCCGTTCAGAGCCGTCGCCTGCGGGGCCAGTTGAGGCGCGCCATTGGGGCAATAGACCCGCTGGAAGCCACCAGCCTGATTATAGCCGATGCCCTCGTTGTCGGCGTAGCTGAGCTTGAGCCGCGCATCGAACGCGTCCGTCGGTTGCCACTTCAGCGTGCCACGCGTGAAGAAGAACCTCTGTTGCGGCCCGCCCGACGTCGAGCCGGTCACCGACCCGGGACGGATCGCGTTCGCCGCGGCGGCAGCCGTGTCGGCGATGTTGTCCCGCCAGCCTTCCATATCTGCGCCATAGACGACCAGACGTGCGCCCAGGGTGTCGGTTAGCGGCCCCGAAATGGTGGCCTCAAGCTGACGCTCCTCGGCGTTGAACTCGTAGCCGCCACGAACCTCGGCTTCAAAGCTCGACGTCGGATCGGCCGTCGTGATGGAGATGACTCCGGCCGGGCTGTTCTTGCCGAAGAACAGGGCCTGCGGGCCGCGCAGGACCTCGATCTTCTCCATGTCGATCTGGCCCACGCGCACGGCTCCACCGCGCGACAACTGGACGCCATCGATATTGACGGCCACGGTCTGTTCAAAGGTCGGGTTGGAGCCAGCAGTCGTGCCCACACCGCGCAACGATACGGTCCCACCCACGCCGCCCGCGACCTCACCCACCGAGATGCCGGGCGTCACGGCGCGAAGATCCTGGAGGCTGTCGACCGCCAGAGTGCGGAGTTGTTCTGATCCCAGAACCGTCACCGACACCGGTACCGAGATCGGGGCCTCGTCACGACGACGGGCGGTCACCACAATCTCGTCGACGGCGGTTGCACCATCCTGATCCGTCTGGGTTTGCGCCAGGGCAGGCGATGACAGTGACCCTATCGCCCAGGCCAGGGCCACAAACGATATTCCAGTCCTAGCGATATTCATTCTGATCTCTCCCCGCCCTCGGCCCCACGTCTGCGGCGGGTTCCGTTGGAGCAAAAACGGGCAGGCCCTCACAGCCGCCCCCACGCTGACTGCTACCCAGAGATCATCCCGATGGCAACGACAAAAATCTGACCCTGGAATATCATTCTCGATTCCGAACCTGGAGCACTTTAGCCAAGCGCCTGATCCCTCATGAGAATCCAGCAAGTTCTGAACAAATACGCAATTATGTTCTGATATAAGAATTCTTGGCCGAGCTAAGCCTTGCCCGAGGATTTGCCCGAATTACCTTCGGCCTGAGTCGGGTCGACCATCCCGACAAGGGTTCGGACCAGATCATCCAATGTGTCAGGAGGGGCCCAAAAGGCATGATCAGGATGTGCTGCGAGCGCCGCCTCCCGCGCCGTCATGATGGCGCGAAGCCCCAGGCTCAGGAACACCAGCCGTCTCTCCAGCGTCTCTGGCGGCGCGGATGCCAGACGGCGGATATGGTCCAGACACCGCTGATAGCCACGGTTCCAGCCTCCCCCGACAATCGCATCAAACGCCACGCGGTTCTGCAAGCTGAACGTACTAATAAATCGCAGATAGTCGCCCTCACCGCCTTCCCGGCCGAGATCTGTGGATGGAAGGATCAATACCTCCATCACCGCCTGCAAGGTATGCGGTCCCCCTTCGGCCTCAAGGACATCCAGTCGCGCATTGCGGCGCTCGTCGATCAGACGCGCCCCGTCGATGACCAACTGGGTCACCAGATCATCCTTCGACCCGAAATAGTAGTGCAGCGACGCGCCGTTGCGCTGACCGGCCGCCGTCAGGATGTCGCGTACTGAAACGGCATCCACACCGCGCGCGGCGAAAAGGCTCTGAGCGGCCCGTTTGATCGCATCCCTGGCGATTTCGGCTTTCATGGATTGACGGTCTACCGCAACCATGCAAAATAAAACAACTGTTTCATTCTTTCGCTTTAGGCTTGGCATTGGACCTCGACTTCACAGGCAAGACCGTTCTCGTCGTCGGGGGGTCGAGCGGCATCGGCCTGGCCTGCGCCCAGGCGTTCGCCGCGCGCGGTGCCAATGTCGCGGTCACCGGCACCCGCGCCAACAGGTCGGCCTATGGCGAAGGGGCCGAGGCGCTGGACCCCTTCGCATTTTCCACCTTGAACGTTTCCACGCCCGGCGCGGTCGAGGCATGGGTTCCGCCGTTCAATGCCCTGGATGTCGTGATCCTGTCCCAGGGTGCGGTCCAGTACCGTCGAAAGGAGTTCGAGGCCGAGGCATTCCGTCAGGTCGTCGAGGTCAACCTGAACAGCCTCATGGCCTGCGCCCAGAGGCTGGCACCGGCACTTGAGGCGCGCTGTGGCAGTCTGATCATCATCAGTTCGGTTGGCGGCTTGCGGGCCGCGCGAGGCAACCCCGCCTATTCGGCCTCAAAGGCCGGGGCCATTCACCTGACCCGCACACTCGGCGATGCCTGGGCCGCGCGTGGCATTCGCGTCAACGGCATCGCCCCTGGCCTGATCGCAACCAAGATGACCGAGGTCACGACCTCGGATCCCGCCCGGCTGCAGGAGCGGCTGAAGGGTATTCCGTTGAACCGCCTCGGTCGCCCGGAGGAGATCGCCGGGGTGGCGATGTTCCTGGCCTCCCCTCTGGCCGCCTACATCGTCGGCGAGACGATCGTCGTCGATGGCGGCCGAACCCTGTCCTGAAATCAGAAACGATCGGAAACGCGCATGGCCTGGGAATTCGAAACTGACCCGGAATTCGCCGAACAACTCGCCTGGATAGACGCCTTCGTCCGCGACGAGGTGGAGCCCCTGGACATGATCCTGCAAAGTCCGTTCGATGTGGATCATCCGCTGAACCGACAGTTGGTCCGTCCCCTGCAGCAACAGGTCAAGGATCGCGGCCTCTGGGCCTGCCACCTCGGACCCGAATTGGGCGGTCCGGGCTACGGTCAGGTCAAGCTGGCGCTGATGAACGAGATCCTGGGCCGCTCTGTTTTCGCCCCGACGGTGTTCGGCTGTCAGGCTCCCGATTCCGGCAATGCCGAAATTCTCGCCGTCTATGGCACGGAGGTCCAGAAGGCCCAGTATCTGAGGCCCCTGCTCGCCAACGAGATCGTCTCCTGCTTCTCGATGACCGAGCCCCAGGGCGGTGCCGACCCCACCACCTTTACCTCACGGGCCGTGTTAAAATCCGATCAGTGGGTGTTGAACGGCGAGAAATGGTTCGCCACCAATGCCCGGTACGCCAGCTTCTTCCTCGTCATGGCCGTGACCGATCCCGACGCGCCACCGCACCGTCGCCTGTCGGTCTTCATCATCCCCAAGGGCACGCCAGGGCTCGAGATCGTACGCAACGTCGGGTACAGCGACCGCGATCCAAGCCACGCCTATCTGCGTTTCACCGACGTCGGCGTGCCGCTGGATCATATGCTGGGTGGTCAGGGCGATGGCTTCGTCGTGGCCCAGGTCCGGCTCGGCGGCGGTCGCATCCACCACGCCATGCGCACCATCGGCAAGGCGCGTCAGGCCTTCGACATGCTGTGCGACCGCGCCCTGTCCCGCGTCACCCGAAACGAACCCCTGGCCAACAAGCAGATGGTTCAGGAGAAGATCGCCGACAGCTGGATCGAGCTGGAGCAGTTCCGCCTGCTGGTCTTGCGCACGGCCTGGAAGATCGACCGCGAGAAGGACTACAACAAGGTTCGGGGCGACATCTCCGCAGTCAAGGCCGCTATGCCCAAGGTGCTGCACGACATCGCCGCTCGTGCCGTATACGTCCACGGGAGCCTTGGCCTGTCGAACGAGACACCGCTTGCCGCCATGGTGCTGGACTCCTTCCAGGTCGGTCTCGCCGATGGCCCGACCGACATCCACAAGGTGACCCTGGCCAAGCAGTTGCTGCGCGGCCGCAAACATTCCCAAGGCCTGTTCCCCGACTATCATCTGCCCTCCCGGCGCGAGGCCGCACTCGCAAAATACGGTCTGTCCGGTGATGAGGCGGGATTGAAGGCGGCGGTCGCGTGACTATCGATCAGCCCCACGGCCTGGAGCTCGTCGATCTCGGTGATCTTGCGACCTGGATGGACGGTCAGGGCCTTGGCGCGGGACCGATCGTCGATGTCGTTCAGCTGACAGGCGGGTCACAGAACGTCCTTCTAAGATTCAGGCGGGCGGGTCGCGAATACGTCCTGCGCCGCCCGCCGTCGAACCCGCGACATGACGGCAGCGACACCATGCGGCGCGAGGCCCGTGTGCTGAAGGCGCTGAAGGGATCGGACGTGCCCCACGCCGGTCTGATCGCAGCCTGTGACGATGCCTCGGTGCTCGGCGCGGCCTTCTACCTGATGGAACCGCTGGACGGTTTCAATGCCGCTGTCGGGATGCCGCCGCTCCATTCTGGATCGCCCAAAGCCCGTCACGCCATGGGCCTGTCGGTCATCGAGGGGCTCTCGCGCATTGCCCTGATCGACTACAATGCGGTCGGCCTTGGTGACTTCGGCAAGCCGGAGGGTTTCCTTGAGCGTCAGGCCCGACGCTGGATGAAGCAGCTCGAAAGCTACGGCGAGTTCGCCGATTGGCCTGGCGCTGGCGGCTTGCCCGATGTCCATGCGATCGGCGACTGGCTCGACCTTCGCCGGCCGACGACTTTCAGGCCCGGTCTGATGCATGGCGACTTCCACCTCAAGAACGTTCTGTTCCGCCAGGATGCGCCCGTACTTGAAGCCATCATCGACTGGGAACTGTCGACGATTGGCGACCCTCTTGTCGATCTCGGTTGGCTTCTGGCCACCTGGCCCGGCCCGGGTGGCGACATGAGCCAGACTACCATTGTGGTCCAGCCGTGGGAGGGCTTTCCCGAGGCCGAGGAACTGGTCGAGGTCTATGGTCGCCTGACGGGCGCGAACCTGTCGGACCTGAACTGGTACCGGGTTTTCGCCTGCTACAAGCTGGCCCTTATCCTGGAAGGGTCGTACGCCCGCGCCTGCGCCGGCAAGGCACCCATGGAGATCGGCGAGCGGCTTCATGGCAATGCCGTCCGCCTCCTCGGACGTGCCGGTCGCTGGATCGAGGGCAGAAGAACTTGAACGACCAGACGCATTGACATCCAGACGCGAAAACGCCCGCCGGATGTGATCCGACGGGCGTCGTTTTCTTCAGTCGATTCTAGCGGCGGCCAGAAACCGTGGATTCCGCCGAGGCGTTCTCAAACATCCGGTTGATGTCGCCCGAGGTCACCGGCTTGCCGGCCTCGCGCTTGGGCGCCGCACCGCCGAGGTTCAGCAGCGGATCGGTATGCACTGGCACAGCCGCAGCAGCAGCCTTCAGCGCCCCGACCGTGCAGTCTTCCTTCTTGAGCACCGAGAACGGATCATAAGAGAACTCGCGCATCGCGTTGATATGAGTGATCTTGTCGATCGTCTCGCGCGACAGGTGCTGGACGTCGTTCCACAGTTTGTCGGCCGAGTGTGGCCAGACCGAGTCCGAGTGCGGGTAGTCGCATTCGTACATAACCATGTCTTCGCCGATGTAGTCGAGGTTGGCGAGACCGAACTTGTCTTCGATGAAGCAGCTGATGATATGCTTCTTGTAGATGTCGCTCGGCATCTTGCCGGGACCGAAGTTGGAGTTGGTCCAGGCATTGTGGTGACCATGGGTAAAGTCGGCGCGTTCCAGCAGGTAAGGAATCCAGCCGATGCCGCCTTCCGACAGGGCCATTTTCAGGCTCGGGTACTTCTTCCACATCGGACCCCAGATCCAGTCGGCCGCCGAGTTGGCGATCGAGATCGGCATCGAGGTGATCCAGGCGTCGATCGGCGACAGGTCCGACGCATGCTGGGCCGCCGAGCCTGTGCCGATATGGCAGCAGATTACGACCTGATTGTCCGCGCACACCTTCCACAGCGGATCCCAGTACGGATCGTGCAATGAGGGCCAGCCGGAGAGGGCAGGATTGTCCGAGAATGACAGGGCGTGGACACCCAATTTGGCCATCCGCTCCACTTCGGCGACAGCAGCCTGCATGTCCCAGAACGGCGTAAGCATCAGCGGGATGAAACGTCCCGGAGCAGCCCCGGCCCAATCATAGAGGTGCCAGTCGTTGTAGGCACGGATCGCGGCCAGAGCGACTTCGGGATCCTGCTTCGAGGCCGTCTGGAAGCGGGCACCGGCAAAACCCGGGAAGGTCGGAAAGCAGATCGAACCCAGGATGCCGTTGGCATCCATGTCCTCGACGCGCGCCTTGATGTCCCAGGTGCCGCGGCGCATCTGCTCGTAGTTGAGCGGCTCCATGCCGTACTCTTCCTTCGGACGACCGACGACGGAGTTCAGGCCCATGTATCCAGCGGCCTTTTCCTCGAACATCCAGACGTCACGCCCGTCGCGCTGCTCGATGTGCGGCTGGCGGCCCTTCAGGTGGGCGGGCCAGTGGCGGTCGAAGGCGTTAGGTGGCTCGATGACGTGGTCGTCCACGCTTACGAGGATCATGTCGTCAACGGTCATTGGTAGTCCTCCTAGACCGGGGCGGAACTTGAGCCGTCCCCACAGGCGTTAGGTCACCAACGGCCTCGCCTTTCAGAATGTCTTTCTATATCAAGAATACCCGGCTCGTCCATCATCCAATACTGCGACATGATGACGATACAGCCATTCCTGCTCCGGAGGACGGCCCGATGATACGCCGAATGGACCATTTCACGATAGTGACCGACAGGTTGGACCAGACGGTGGCCTTCTATGAAATGCTGGGTCTGAACACGGGCCCACGACCGGACTTCGGCGTCGGCGGCGCCTGGCTCTACGTCGAGGATCACCCTGTTCTGCACATCGTCGCGACTGTTACAATGCCCGAACCCCGGCGGGGTGCCCTGGATCACATGGCTTTCTTTGCGGTTGATTTCCAGGCTGCGGCATCGCGTATCCTGGCGGCAGGGTTAACTTACCGCGTCATTCGCACACCGCGTCCATTCAGCCTGTGGCAGATGTTCCTCTACGATCCCAACGGCGTCGAGGTAGAACTCGATTTCGCAGCGGAGGAAACGCCACCGGCAGACTGGAAGGCCCATGCGGGCTTGGAGCTTCGGTAGAGCGCCGCGCGGTCAGGTCAGCGCAGACGTAAGCCTCTGGCCGGCATCGCGTAACGCCGCCCCGATGTGCTCGAGGGTGCTGTCTTCATATTGACCGAGCAGCATGACGCCGACGATGGTGAAGGCCACCTCACCCGACCGATCGAATACGGGTGCCGCCACCGTCTGGACGCCCTTGGTGAAATATCCCTGGTCGCTGGCCCAGCCACGCTTGTCGGCAGCCTCGACCTGTTCCCAATACTCCTCGAACGACAACGGCGTCTGCCAGCGCAGCGCCTTGAACGCAGCCTTGAGCTCCCGGCGCGACCACCCCAGATGTGGTGCCATCACCCGGCCAGTCGAGGCCATCAAGACCGGCAGGCGTTGCCCCTCAGCCATCTCGATGCGGACATTGGCCGGACTCGGCACGCTCTTGACCAGAACGATCTTGTCCGGCCCCAGCCGCTTCCAAAGCGTGACGGTGACGTTATAGCGAACGGCGATGTCGCGCATCTGAGGCGTCGCCGCCGCGACACGCTGGCCCTCGGTCAGCAGGTTTCCGACCAGGGTCGTCAGTCCAACGCCGACGGAATACGTCTTCACCACCGGATCGAACTCGACAACATCCTCCAGAACCAAGGTGCGCAGGATGTTGAAGCAGGTGCTGGCGTTGAGACCCAGACTTCGGGAAATCGTGACTGAACGCGTCGGCCCACCCGCCTCCACCAGGTACTTCAGGATTCGGATCGCATTGGCCGCCGGCTTGACGATCACCATCTTTTCCGACGCGTCGTAAGCCGTCGCCGTGTCCAGACCGTCCAGCCGCTCGGCGTCGTCCAGCACGACTTTTTCTGCTGCTGATCGCGCCATGCGCACCCCGTCTTTCACGTATCGCCTCCGTAGCCGGCGATTCTCTATCAGAAATACCTGAGTGAGCGAAACTCGAGCTTCGCGAGACGCTGCATTCAGGTCATTCTGATATCCGGATCACATTCCGGATGGGGTCGCATGCGGAACAACGAAAGTCAGACAGTCCATGGAAAGCTGCATCGCCCTGTGTCGGGGCTGCCGTGTCGGAGGAAGACCCTGCCGGTTTGGCGCGGATGACTTCGTGTCCATCTCGCCGGACGAAGCCTTCGTCCGCCTGACCTGTCCGGCGGATTTCCAGGGCGGGCCAGACGTGGCGCATGGCGGCTGGATCGCAGGTGTATTCGACGATGCTCTAGGGCGGTTCCTCAGCCATGCGGGCCTCAAGACAGTGACGGCGGGTCTTTCGATCAGTTTTCTGATGCCCGTACCCGTCGAGCAGCCGCTCCGCCTGGATGTCAGGGTCCTTGCCCGGGAGGGCCGCCGGACGACGATGTCTGGCACATTGCGACTGGACGGGGACCCGCACGACCGCGCGACGGCGCAGGGCGTCTGGGTCGAACGGAGGCCCGACCACTTCGAACGACATCGTGAGCAGATTTCCGACGCCCTCTCCGCGAGCCGCGGCGAGGGCACGTCCCGGTGACGTTCGCTGGTCAGAAGGCTCCGGCCAGAACGTCCTCCAACGACCGGGGCGGCTGACCAGAAAGCATCTCGATATCGCCGGTGACGATGTCGAATCCACCATCGACGAATCCTTTGCGGATCGACAGCACGACATCGACGACCTCTGACGGCAGGCCGGCCTGTCGAAAACGATCTCCAAGGGCCTCGGCAGTCATCACGACCGAACTCAGCGGCTTTCCGCTCAGTTCCGCCACCAGGGCCACCCGCTCAGCGACGGTCCAGGTTCGCGGTCCGGTACCGGTGTAGATGGCCCCGTCATGCCCCTCTCCCAGCAACAGCCCAGCGGCCGCCGCAGCCAGATCGTTCCGCGACACGAAGGCAACCCTGTTCTCACCCAGTCCGACGATAGCGCCCTGGTTCAGAGCAGCCTTCGCTTCGTCCGCGAAGGACTCGCTGTAATAATTCATGCGGAGCACGCTCCAGCTTGCCGCAGTTCGCATCAGGTGCTGCTCGGCGACAAAATAGGAGGCCCAGACGTCGGGCTCCTGCCGCGCCCGAACCCCTGACGACGACATGAAACTCACATGTTTGACCCCGGCGCGGTTCGCGGCATCGATCGCAGCTAGGTTCTGCCTCGCCCTTTGCCCCGGCGCGAGAGACGTGGTGGGAATGAGCAACAGGCGGTCGAGCCCCGCGTAGGCCGCGTCCAGGCTGTCAGGCTGGTCGTAGTCGCCAAAACGGGTCTCGAAACCCGCCGTTGCATCCGGTGTACGCGAAACGCCGACCACCTCGGCTCCACCCCGCTGGACCAGATTTTCGAGCACGCCCGTTCCCAGCTTGCCGCTCGCGCCACTGACACCGATCTTCATGCTTTATTCCTTCGCCTGGAGGCCTGCGCCTCGATAATTTGAAAGTCAGACTTCCTTGATCGGAATGGACAGGTCTGCGAGCCGAGCGGGATCAACCTCGCGCCGCGAAGCCAGCCACTGACGGCCGACCATGAACTCCGGCGGGGAATTGACGGCCTCCACTGCCTGGACCCGGTTTTGCGACAGATGGAAGACCGAGAATTTTCGGCTTGCGGGCTCTCCCCGCACGACCACCTGATCGACGTCGAATGGCATCCCGGCGATCTGGAGCTTGAGATCGTACTGGTCAGACCAGAACCATGGGGTCTCCGGCTTGGGCTCCGGCGTTCCACAGATGGCGGCCGCAGCCTGGCGTGCCTGTTCCAGGGCGTTGGGTACGCTTTCCAGCCGAACGGACCGGTCATAGAGTGGCATCGGCCGCTGGGTCATGTCGCCGATGGCGAAGATGTCGGGATCCGACGTCCGGGCATGAGCGTCGACCACCACACCGTTGTTGCACTCCAGACCCGCCGCCCTGGCCAGGTCGTCGTTGGGGATGGCCCCGATCCCGACCAGAACCGCATCGCAGTTCAGGGTTTCGGCCCCGGCCAGCCGGATGCCCGACACCTGGCCGTCCAGCCCCTCGAAGCCCTCCACCGAAACGCCGAAGTGGAACCGGACCCCGTGTTCCTCGTGAACTTCGCGGAAGAAGGTCGACAGCACCGGCCCGGCGACGCGGGCCAGCAGCCGGTCCTCGCGCTCCAGAACATCGACCTCGGCTCCCAGCTTCCTGGCCGAGGCCGCCACCTCCAGCCCGACATAGCCGCCGCCGATGATCGCCAGCCGGAACCCGGGCCTGAACCAGGCCTTGATCGCTTCGGCGTCCTCGATGGTCCGCAGTTCCAGAAACCCCTTCAGGTCGCTGCCCGGAAGGACCAGCTTGCGCGCCCGCGCGCCCGTGGCGATCACCAGTTTGTCATAGGGCAGCGTTTCGTCGGTCGACAGGGTCACTGTCCGAGCAGCCCGGTCAATCTGGACCACGCGGGTCGAGGTCCGCAGCGTGATCCCCGCCTCGGTGTACCAGTCGCGTGGCCTCAGCAGCAGGCCCTCTCCGCTCACCTCGCCCTTCAGCCACCCCTTGGACAGAGGCGGACGCTGATAAGGCGCATGAGGCTCTTCTCCGATCAGGGTGATGGGATCGGTATAGCCGTTCTGGCGCAACAGGGCCGCAACCGTGCCGCCGCCGTGACCCGCGCCGATGATGATGGTGCTCATTCCGCCCTCGTATGTCGTTCTGTGGATGCCGGCCTGACAACCGACGTCGCGATTTCATAAGCCCTTGATCCGTCGAAAACGAGTCTGAGCCACGTCGACTCACCCTCGTCTCTAGGCGGCGGCGACGCTCGCGAGGACGGCATCGGCCGCAACCTGATCCCCGACAGCAACGCCGATCTCGGACACTACGCCGTCGAAGGGGGCGACGAGGGCGTGCTCCATCTTCATGGCCTCCAGCACCACGATGGGCTGGCCCTTGGTCACCGCGTCTCCGACCTTGGCCGATGTCGCGACGATCTTGCCGGGCATGGGCGCGCGGAGGGTGCCGTCGGAGGCGGTGCCTGCTGCGGCTCCTGCAAATGAGGGCGAGAAATCGAATGCGGTCGCCTTTCCCTCGTCGAAGACGACAATGGCGTCGTCACCGTGCGTCGTCGGGAGAGGGCGATCGGACAGATCGGAATAGTCGATCGGCGCGCCATCGACCCGGAACTCCAGGGTCCAGTCATGGGCCGACTTCAAGACGCACACCTCGGCCTCTCGGCGAGTTCCGTCCTGCGTGAAGTGAAGACGGGCCGGCCTGGGGCCTGCGTTGAGGCGGAACCCGAACAGGTGCGCCGGGGACGGGCTCCAGACCTCACCTTCGTAGGCAGCGCCCATGAAGACCTCGGCCGCCTGACCCAAGGCTACGGCAACGACAAGGTCGCCTATCCCGGAGGCCGATAGGGCAACTTCTTCCGCGCCGATGAAGCCCGTGTCCACGTCGCCTGCGACGAACTTAGGATGGATTAGGCACTTCACGAGAAATGCGGCATTGGTCTTCACCGGCCAGACCTCGACCTCGCCGCACGCCTGCGCCAAGGCCGCTGCTGCGGCTTCGCGCGTGTCCTCATGCACTATCAGCTTGGCGATCATGGGGTCGTAGAACTGGCTGACCTCGCCGCCCTGGAAGACGCCCGTGTCCACCCGGATGTCGTCGGGCAGGCGGAAATGCTCGAGCTTGCCGATGCTGGGCAAGAAGCCGTTCGAGGGATCCTCGGCGTACAGCCGCGCCTCCATGGCCCAGCCGTTCATCGGGATGTCGGCCTGTTTCAGCGGAACGGGTTCGCCCGCCGCCGCGCAGAACTGCCATTCGACCAGGTCGACGCCGGTGATGCTTTCGGTCACGGGGTGTTCGACCTGGAGCCGGGTGTTCATCTCCATGAACCAGATGCGGTCGGCCCGCAGGCCTTCGGACGCATCGGCGATGAACTCGATGGTGCCCGCCCCGACGTAATTCACCGCCTTGGCCGCCTTGACCGCCGCGTCGGTCACGGCAGCTCGGGTGGCAGAGTCCATGCCAGGGGCCGGGGCTTCCTCGATCACCTTCTGGTGGCGGCGTTGCAGGGAGCAGTCGCGCTCATACAGGTGGACGACCTCGCCGTGGCTATCGCCGAACACCTGAACCTCGATGTGGCGCGGCGACAGGATGTATTTCTCGATCAGCACCCGGTCGTCGCCAAAGCTGGACGACGCCTCACGCTGGCAGGAGGCGAGGGCGTCGAGGAAGGCCTCCGACGCCTCGACCCGCCGCATCCCCTTGCCGCCGCCGCCTGCGACCGCCTTGATGAGGACCGGATAGCCAATGGCATCGGCCTCGGCTTTCAGGTGCGCCGGCGTCTGGTCCTCGCCCATATAGCCGGGGGTGACGGGCACGCCCGCCGCGACCATCAGCTTTTTCGCTGCATCCTTTAGCCCCATGGCGCGGATCGAGGCCGGAGGTGCGCCGATCCAGACGATCCCCGCCGCCATGACAGCCTCGGCGAACTCGGCATTCTCGGACAGGAAGCCGTAACCGGGATGGATGGCCTCGGCACCCGTCGCCTTCGCCGCCGCCAGCACCTTTTCCGCGACCAGATAGCTCTCGCGCGCTGCGGCCGGTCCGATCAGCACCGCTTCATCGGCCTCGCGGACGTGCAGAGCCTTGGCGTCAGCCTCGGAATAGACGGCGATAGTGCGGATGCCCATGCGTTTGGCGGTGCGGAAGACGCGACAGGCGATCTCGCCGCGATTGGCGACCAGGACGGATTTGAACATGGTCACAACCTGTTGCGTGTGCAGCGGACGTAGGTCTGGGGGGCTTCGACGTCGATCTTGAGTGTCAATGCCGACCGGTCGGAAGACACGGACATTTCGGCCTTCTTCTGTCGGATGATCGGGACGTCGTTCTGATCTGTATCCGAGACATCCCACCAGTCCAGCTCAATGTGAGTGACCGATTGTGTCGAGCGCCGTATGCCTGTCACGTCGCCCCCCCATTCGTAGAAGACCAGGCGATTGGCGGTGACATCCAGTCGTGCGTCGGATTCGGCGTCCTGGCAGGCAGCGGTGTCGGCAGCCCACAGGCCCACGAACGTCGGCGAGAGGGTTCCAGCCTTTGCGCCACAAGCCGCCAGCGAAGCGGCTGCTGCTATGACCCCGAGTTTCCTCATCATCTACATCCTGAACACGCCGAACACCGTGTCCGGGATCGGGGCGTTCAGGGTGGCGGAGAGGGCGAGGCCGAGGACGTCGCGGGTCTGGGCGGGGTCGATGATGCCGTCGTCCCACAGGCGGGCAGTGGCGTAATAGGGGTTGCCTTCGTCCTCGTATTTCTGGCGGACCGGAGCCTTGAAAGCCTCGGCCTGTTCGGGGGTCCAGGTGTCGGCGTCGCGGTGGACGGTGGCGAGCACAGACGCCGCCTGTTCGCCGCCCATGACACTGATCCGGCTGTTGGGCCAGGTGAACAGGAAGCGCGGCGAATAGGCCCGGCCGCACATGCCGTAGTTGCCGGCACCGAACGAGCCGCCGATCAGGACGGTGATCTTGGGCACGGCGGCGCAGGCGACGGCGGTGACCAGCTTGGCACCGTGCTTGGCGATGCCCTCGGCCTCGTACTTGCCGCCGACCATGAACCCCGAGATGTTCTGCAGGAACAGCAGGGGAATCTTGCGCTTGCAGGCCAGTTCGATGAAGTGGGCCCCCTTCTGGGCGCTTTCGGAGAACAGCACCCCGTTATTGGCCAGGATGGCGACCGGATAGCCCCAGATGCGCGCGAAGCCACAGACCAGGGTCGTGCCGTACAGCGCCTTGAACTCCTCGAATTCCGACCCGTCGGTGATTCGGGCGATGACCTCGCGCACGTCATAGGGGGCGCGGACGTCGTCGGGGATCAGGCCGTACAGTTCCTCCGCGTCGAAGGTGGGGGCCTTGGGTTCGCGGACGTCGATGGCGACGGTCTTGACCGAGTTCAGGCTGGCGACGATGTCGCGCACGATCTGGAGCGCGTGTTCATCGTTCTCGGCGACGTGATCGACGACGCCGGATTTGCGCGAATGGGTCTCGGCCCCGCCCAGGTCTTCGGCCGAGATGATCTCGCCGGTCGCGGCCTTCACCAGGGGCGGGCCGGCCAGGAAGATGGTGCCCTGGTTCCGCACGATCACCGTCTCGTCGGACATGGCGGGGATGTAGGCACCGCCTGCGGTACACGATCCCATGACGCAGGCGATCTGGGGGATGGATTTGGCCGACATCCGGGCCTGGTTGAAGAAGAAGCGCCCGAAATGGTCGCGGTCGGGAAAGACCTCGGCCTGGTGCGGCAGGTTGGCCCCGCCGGAATCGACCAGATAGACGCAGGGCAGTTCGTTCTGCTCGGCGATCTCCTGAGCCCGCAGATGCTTCTTCACCGTCATCGGGAAATAGGCACCGCCCTTCACCGTCGGGTCGTTGCAGACGATCATGACCTCGCGACCCGACACCCGGCCGATGCCACAGATCATCCCTGCGCCGGGCGCACCGTCAGGGTCTTTCGCGTCGCCATACATGCCGTTGGCGGCCAGTTGCCCGATCTCCAGGAAGGGCGAGCCCGGGTCAAGCAGCCGTTCGACCCGGTCACGCGGCAGCAGCTTGCCGCGCGAGACATGGCGATCGCGCGACGCATCCGCCCCGCCCCGCCCGGCCTTGGCCACCTTGGCGCGCAGTTCGGCGTTGAGCGCGCGATTATGGGCGTCGAGCGCCTTGAACCCTGCGCTGCTCGGGTCGATCGAGGTGGTCAGACGGGGCATCAGCTTCCCAGAAGTTCGCGGCCGATCAGGAACCGCCGGATCTCGTTCGTTCCCGCGCCAATGTCATAGAGCTTGGCGTCGCGCACCAGCCGCTCCACCGGCCATTCCTTGGTGTAGCCGGCACCACCCAGGGCCTGCACCGCCTCCAGCGACACCTTCACCGCATTCTCCGACGCCAGCAGGATCGCCCCCGCCGCGTCATAGCGCGTTGTCTTGCCCTGATCGCAGGCGCGGGCCACCGCATAGACATAGGCGCGGGCAGAGTTGAGGGCGACGTACATATCGGCGACCTTGGCCTGCATCAGCTGGAACGAGCCGATGGGTTTGCCGAACTGCTTGCGGTCACGCAGATAGGGCAGGACCACGTCCAGCGCCGCCTGCATGATCCCCAGCGGTCCGCCCGACAGCACGGCCCGCTCATAGTCCAGCCCGCTCATCAGGATGGCCGCGCCCTGGCCCGGTGCGCCCATGACGTTCTCGGCCGGAACCTCGCAGTCCTCGAACACCAGCTCGGCGGTATCCGATCCGCGCATGCCCATCTTGTCCAGCTTCTTCGAGACGCTGAAGCCTTTCATGCCGCGCTCGATCAGGAAGGCGGTGACGCCGCCGTTGCCGTCGCCGGTGCGGGCATAGACGACCAGGGTATCGGCGGTCGGGGAGTTGGTGATCCAGAACTTTGTGCCGTTCAGGACATAGCGGTCGCCCTTGCCTTCGGCCCGCGTCCGCATCGACATAACGTCCGAGCCCGAACCAGCCTCCGACATGGCCAACGACCCCAGGTGCTCGCCCGAGATCAGCTTGGGCAGATATTTCGCCTTCTGCTCGGGCGTGCCCCAGCGGCGGATCTGATTGACGCACAGGTTGGAGTGGGCACCGTAGGATAGGCCGATCGAGGCGGAGGCGCGGGAGACCTCCTCCATCGCCACGACGTGCTCAAGATAGCCCATGCCGAGGCCGCCGTATTCCTCCTCGACCGTAATGCCGTGCAAACCCAGCTCGCCCATCTCGGGCCACAGGTCGCGGGCGAATTCGTTCTTCTCGTCGATTTCGGCGGCGCGCGGTGCCAGCTTGTCGGCAGCCCAGCGGGCGGTAGTGTCGCGGATCATGTCGGCGTTCTCGCCGAGGCCGAACTCCATGGATTGCGGGGCGAAGGGTATCGTCATGATGGCGTCCGTTCAGATGTGGATGGCGTGGCCGAGGGCCTTGAGCGCGCTTTCATGGATCGCCTCCCCCAGGGTCGGATGGACATGAATAGTCCCGGCAACGTCTTCCAGTACCGCACCCATCTCCATCAGGGTAGCGAACTCGCCGGCGAACTCCGAGACATGACGTCCCACCGCCTGGATGCCGAGAATCCGGTGATCGGCCTTGCGAGCCAGGACCCGGACGAAGCCGGCGTCGTCGCCGGCCTGCATCGACAGGGCCCGGCCATTGGCCTGGAACGGGAATTGGCCGACCACGGTCTCGACGCCCTCGGGGGCCTGATCGGGCGTAAGGCCAACGCTGACGATCTCAGGCTCGGTAAAGCAGACGGCGGCGATGGCGACAGGGTCGAACCGACGCCTGTGACCCGAGATGACCTCAGCGACCATCTCGCCCTGGGCCGAGGCCTTGTGTGCCAGCATGGGTTCGCCGACCAGATCACCGATGGCCCACACATGGGTGGTCGACGTCGCGCAGCGGTCGTCGATCTTCACGAAACGCCCCTCCATAGCCAGCGCCATCTGATCCAGTCCCCAGCCCTCGGTCAGTGGTTTGCGGCCCACGGTAACCAGAATGCGGTCGGCAGGGACAGTGAGCTGACTCTTGCCACCTGCCGTCTCGATCAGAAGGCCTTCGTCGTCCTGCCCCAAGGCCTTGGCACCAAGGTGGACGGTGACGCCATGCTTGTCGAGCCAGCGCAACACAGGGGCCGTCAGGGCCGCGTCATAGAGCGGCAGAATGCGGTCCAGCGCCTCGACAATCGTAACCTTCGATCCCAGTTTGGCGAAGGCAATTCCGAGTTCAAGCCCGATATAGCCACCCCCGACCACCGCCAGGGTCGCTGGAACCTCGGCCAGCGACAGAGCTTCGGTCGAGGAGATCACCTTGCCTCCGAACGGCAGGAACGGCAGTTCCACCGCCGTCGATCCTGTCGCCAGGATCACATGCTCGGGGCGGATCGTGACCAGCCCGTCTGGCGTCTCGACGGTGCAGGTCTTGGCATCCGAGAAGCTGGCCCAGCCCGTGAGTGTCTTCACCTTGGCCTTGCGCAACAAGCCGCCGACACCGCCGCTCAGCCGGTCGACAATACCGTCCTTCCAGCCAATCGTCTCTTCGAACCGCAGGCTCGGCGCCTGGCTCAGATGGATGCCGAAGCGCCCAACCTCCGCTGACGCGAGCATCGCCTCCTCATAGAGGCCTGCTGCATGGATCAGCGCCTTGGAGGGAATACAGCCCCGCGTCAGACAGGTGCCTCCCAGCCGCCCGCTCTCGACCAGCACGGTGTCCAGCCCCAGCTGCCCGGCGCGAATGGCAGCGACATAGCCGCCCGGTCCTCCGCCAACGACGAGGACCTTGGGTCTCAGGGTCTCGGTCATGACATCAGTCCATAAAGATCAGGGCAGGGTGTTCGAGAAGACGCTTGACGCGCTGCACAAACAGGGCGGCGTCATAGCCATCGACGATCCGGTGATCAAAGGCCGAAGACAGGTTCATCATCTTGCGTACGGTGATGAAGGAACCGTCGATCACAGGTCGGCTGACCAGCTTGTTGGGATTGAGAATCGCCACTTCGGGGTGGTTGATCACGGGCGTCGAGACGATACCGCCCAGAGGGCCCATGCTGGTCAGAGTGATGGTCGAGCCCGACAGTTCGTCGCGTGTCGCCGTCCCGTCGCGAACCGCCTTGGCGAGCCTCGAAACCTCGCGCGCGCAGTCCCACACATCCAGTGCCTCGACATGGCGCACCACCGGAACGATCAGCCCATTCGGAGTCTGGGTCGCGATCCCGATATGGACGCCTTCGTGCGCATGCAGGACGCCATTGTCGTCGTCATACAGGGCGTTGACCTGCGGGAAATCCGGCAGGGCCTTGGCCATCGCCCGCATGATGAACGGCAATAGGGTCAGCTTCGGCTGGTCAGCAGTCCGGTGCTCATTGAGGTCGAGCCGCAGCGCCTCAAGCTCTGTCAGATCGCATTCCTCAACATAGTTGATGTGCGGGATGCGGCGCTTGGCCTCCTGCATCTTCTCGGCGATCTTGCGACGCAGGCCGATAATCCGCGTGTCGTTGATACCGGTACGTGCGACCCGCGATGCGCCGCCGACGGCCGGCTTCCCGTCCCGCTCCAGAAACACGTCGAGATCGTCAGGCGTGATCCGCCCGGCAGGACCACTTCCCGGCACCTGGACCAACGAAACACCGAGATCCAGAGCGCGCCGTCGGGTCGAAGGCGAGGCGAGTGGTGCCTCCCCCGCCGCACGACCCGAGGAGATGCTGGGCCGAGGCGCGCTTGCCGGCGTCGCAGCCTTGACGGGAGCGGCGGTCGCGACCGGAGCGGGCGCTTGAACGGCAGGAACCGGCTTGGCTTCAACCTCCACCGGAGCCGGTGCGGTCGCCTTGGCGGGGGTAGCAACAGCCGTGTCACTCCCCTCCTCGCTCTCGAACTCGACCAGGACGGCACCGACCGGCAACATCCCGCCGACCTCGCCATGGATCGCGGTGACCGTGCCCGCGACCGGCGAGCTGATCTCGACCGTGGCCTTGTCTGTCATGACCTCGGCCAGATTCTGGTCCTCCTCGACCACGTCGCCAACCTTGACCAGCCAGGCGACGATTTCGGCCTCGGCCACGCCCTCGCCGACATCCGGCAACCGGAATAGATAGAGCCCCATCGCCTAGTCCTCCATCGCGCGCTTGAGCGCCGCCGCCAGCCGCGCCGGGCCGGGGAAATAGTCCCACTCGAAGGCGTGTGGGTAAGGCGTATCCCACCCGGCGACCCGCTGGACCGCACTCTTGAGATGATAGAAGCACCGCTCCTGGACCAGGGCCGACAGCTCGCCGCCGAAGCCACCGAAACGCGATGCTTCATGCAGGATTACGCACCGTCCGGTCTTCTTTACCGAGCTCACGATTGCATCGACATCCAGCGGAACGATCGAGCGAAGATCGATCAGCTCGGCATCCACGCCGCTGTCCTCGATCCCGGCCATGGCGACATGGACCATGGTGCCATAGGCCAACACCGTCGCCTCCGCTCCTTCGCGAACGATCGCAGCCTTGCCCAGTGGCACGGTATAGTGACCTGCCGGAACCTCGGCCATTGCTTCACCGGCCCAGGTCTTGAGCGCCTGCTCGTGACGACCGTCGAACGGCCCATTGTAGAGCCGCTTGGGCTCCAGGAAAATGACCGGATCGTCGTCCTCGATCGAGGCGATCAGCAGTCCCTTGGCATCATAAGGGTTGGAGGGGATCACGGTCTTGAGGCCGGTGATATGGGCGAAAATGGCCTCGGGCGACTGGCTGTGAGTCTGCCCCCCGAAGATGCCACCGCCATAGGGGGACCGCACTGTGATCGGGGCCCAGAACTCGCCGTTCGAGCGATATCTCAGACGCGCGGCCTCCGACACAAGCTGATCGAACGCAGGCAGGATATAGTCGGCGAACTGGATTTCCGGGATCGGCCTAAGGCCAAACGCCCCCATACCGATCGCTGTAGCGATGATGCCACCTTCCGAGATCGGGGCGTCGAAACAACGGGTCAGGCCATGCTTCTTCTGCAGACCGTCCGTCACCCGGAAGACCCCGCCGAAATAGCCGACGTCCTCGCCGAATATCAGGGTGTCGGGATCCTGGGTCAGCATCACGTCGAGCGCCGAGTTCAGCGCCTGGATCATGTTCATCGTGGGCATGGCGTCAGATCCCCAGTTCGCGGCGTTGTTCGGTGACGCGCCAGTCGGGATCCTTGAAGACGCCCTCGAACATCTCCTTGACGCTCGGCTTGGACTTTCCGAGTGTCCCGACGGCTTCGGCCTCCTTGACCGCTGCGCGCACCTCCACGTCGAGCTCCGAGATCAGGGCTGCGTGTCGTTCCTCGTCCCAGGCACCGAGCCCGATCAGATGGGTCTTCAACCGCTCGACCGGATCTCCCAGCGGCCAGGCCTCCGCCTCGTCTGCCGGGCGGTATTTGGTCGGGTCGTCGGACGTCGAATGACCCGATGCGCGGTAGGTGTAGAGCTCGATCAGGGTGGCACCGAGATTATTGCGCGCCCGCTCCGCCGCCCATTCTGTCGCAGCCCAGACAGCCAGGAAGTCGTTGCCATCGACCCGCAGGCCCGGCAGGCCGTAAGCCAGCGCCTTGGCCGCGAAGGTCGTCTCGTTGGCACCGGCGATGCCGGAAAAGCTTGAGATGGCCCACTGGTTGTTGGTCACGCACAGAATGACCGGTGCCTTGTAGACGCTGGCAAACGTCAGGGCCTCGTGGAAGTCGCCCTCGGCTGTCGTTCCCTCGCCGATGTAGGCGAGCGCGATCGAATCCCCACCCTTGAACGCCGAAGCCATGGCCCAGCCCACCGCATGGCCAAACCGGCTGCCGACATTACCCGACAGCGAATAGAATCCGTACTTCCTAGCCGAATACAGGATCGGCAACTGACGCCCCTTTAGGGGATCGTTGGCGTTCGAGAAGATCTGGTTGACCAGATCGATCAGCGGGTAGTTTCTCGCCATCAACCAGCTTAGCACCCGATACGTGGGGAAGCACATGTCGTCGCGGTCGAGGAACAGCGACTGGGCCGCGCCGATCGCCTCCTCGCCGGTGGACTTCATGTAGAAGCTGGTCTTGCCTTGGCGGTGAGCCCGGAACAGTCGCTCGTCAAAGGCGCGGGTCAGAAGCATGGCCCGCTGACCGGCCAGCAGCGTCTCGACTGACAGGTTCGGATTCCAGGGCCCGGACGCCTCGCCCGCATCGTTCAGAACGCGCACCAGACCATAGGGCAGATCGCGCATATCGGCCTCTGCCGCCGTCGTCTCGGGACGGCGCGTGTCACCGGGCTCGGGGATCAGGCTGCGATCAAAGGCGGGCGTATCTCCCGGCCGGGCTTCAGGCTCGGGGATATGAAGGCGAAGGGCAGGACGGTTCTTCATAGCGGGGACCGGCGCGGATGAGGTCGACAGTTTGCCGTTTGATATCGGGAATGAGATTATCTATCTGGAACCTTATCCGACCATTCTTGCATTGAAGGAACCGCATTCTTTACCCTTTCGGGAATGTCGTTCCCCAATCCGACGAAACATTGGATTGAGAATCTTCACAACTTCCGCCTCAGGCGAGTGAGCCCACTATGGCATCCCCGACCGATCTGGACGAAACCGACCTCAAGATTCTCGATGCGGTACAGCGCAATGCTCCGATGACGACAGCCGAGCTCGCCGAGCGTGTCGGCATGTCTCAGTCGCCCTGCTGGCGTCGGCTGACACGACTCAAGGAAGACGGATACATCGTGGATCAGGTCACGCGGCTGTCGCCCGAGAAGATGGGCCTGCGCACCAATGTGTTCGCCAATGTCAAGCTGTCGGCCCACGGTCGCACGAATCTGAACGAGTTCATCGAGGCCGTATCCCGCATTCCGGAGGTCCTGGAAATCCACCCGACCATGGGGCCCTTCGACTTCCTGTTGCGGATCATCACGCGTGACGTCGAGGACTATCGGGAGCTGGCCTTCGGCAGATTGCTGACCCTGCCCACCGTGCAGGAAATCAACTCCACCATGTCGCTGGGGCCGGTCAAGATGACGACGGCCCTGCCGATCCGGTAAATGCGCCGGGTCGTTGCCCTGGGCTGGTTCCGGTCAAGGTCCGAAACTGCCCTCGGCCTGAAGCGTCGCATCTGCATTCTCGACAATGCTCAGCCGGGTTGCATCCAGGCTGTATTGGGCCTTCAGGTCCGACAGCCAGCCGAACAATTGGGCGCTCGATACATTCGACGCTGAGAAGCCCAGCCCACCGGACGGATCCATTCCAAGGGTGACGGTCACGCCTGCGGCCTCGGCCGATTGTTGCACGATGGCGGTGATATCACCGCCCTGGCCTGAACGGGACGCCTGTTCTCCCGCCAAACGACCGGCTGCGCTCAGGACAAGAGCGCGATCAGCACGGGCCTGCGTCCATCGCGACGCGGCCTCTGCGCGCCAAGCCCACAGGGGACTCACGATCAACAGCCAGATCAGGATGGCGAGGATCAGAAGCGCCATGACGCCCAGCATCCGCTGCTCGCGAATGGTACGCAGGCTCCACCACTGGCGGACATTGGCGATCAGGGCGTTCATGCACCGGCTCCGATGCGGATATCGCTGACGATCCGCCCCTGGTCATCGATGGTGCTGTCGTCGGTCATGATCATTCCTGCCCGCGCCGTCACCTGTTTCAGACGGTCCAGATCCTCATAGGCCTGGTAGGTCACCGTGGCCCGCACGCCCTCGTCGGGATCGACGATGAGGCTGTCCAGTTCGGAGCCTTCCACCTGTTCGACGGCGGCATACAGGGCCGAGGCCACCGCGGCGGTCCCGGCCTGGAGTAAGGCGACGTCGAGGCGACGACGAACATCCTCGACCGGCTCGGATGCGGCGGCGGCCTCGGGCCAGCGCTCGGCGATAAGAGCAAGGGTTCCGCGTTCCAGCCGATCTGCAACCAAGGTATCTCTTGTTGCTGCGGCAACGACTAAAATCAGCGGCGACAGGATCACTGCGGCCGCCAGAGCGGCCACACGCCGCCAACCGCCGCCGGCTGCCGGCCGATCACGCCCGCCGCCGTTGAGGTTCACCGCCGGCGACAGGGCCGCCTGAATCATCAGCCGCTCGATCTCGCTCGAAGCCTCGATCGTCGTGATGCGACGAGCGCCGGCAACGACATCCACCAGGTCCTTCTGGACCGTGGCCGCGAACGATCGGCCGCGCAGGGCGACACTGGAGCCGAACACAATGGCGTTCAGATCGCCGTCGCTCTCGGGCTCCGGCACCGTCAGGACATCAGGCGTCATCACATCGGCACGAATCCCGAGAACCGACAGATAGTCGCTCCAGGCGCTCAGCAGGGCCTGACTGACAACGACGGTCATGCGCGGCTCACCCGCCCGGCCTGGGGCACCGAGCGTCATGGACAGACGGTCGGCCGGTGCCGCCAGTCGGTCCCGCAACGCCCAGAACGCCGCAGCGCGGACCTGGGCCGTGCTGCCTGCTGGAAGATCGAGCCATGCGATGGACACGTCGACCCCCGGTACGATGGCAACGGTCGGAAACGACGGCGGTGCCTCGACCGCATCCAGGGTCAGGACGCCGCGTTGCAGCACGGTTCCGTGAGTATCCACGACCATGAATGGGGCCGGATCGCTGCTGAGTTCAGGGATGAGGACAAGGCGTGTCAGGCGGCGAGTCTTGGTCATTCGTCGGGCGTCCAGCGTTGGATCACGGTGCGCACACCCCCTTCGGGGGCGGCATACAACAGGGCAGTGCGTACGGCACGGGTACCGGCATAGTCGACATCGACCCTCAGGTCGAAATAGCGGGTCAGCACGGTCACCTGATCCCGCACCTCGGTCGGCAGGGCCAACTGGGCCAGCGCAGGCTCAGCCCAGAAGACGGAGGTATCGGACCACCCGTCACGGGGTCTGCGGGCAATCACCGATTTCGCCGCCTGGGTCGTCAGCACACCGCCAGACAGCATGACCAGAAGCGGGGCCTGATCGACCCCCAGGGTATTCACATTGATTGGTGAAAGACGCGTCGTGGGCAGGGCACAGACGTGTGTCCTCAGGCGACGATAGACATCAGGATCGACGCCCCGGATGGCGCGCAATTCGCTGACCTCGGCCAGGATGACACCTCCGGTGCGATAAGGTGTTGCCCGGCCGGCATAGGTGCCGTCCTCGGCGCCAAGGGGACGCGCGTTGGTGTCGCTGTCGAGCCAGTCGGTCAGGCTGTCGGCCACGATCGCCATCTTCCCGACGGGAATGCCGACAGCCTGACCCAGGGCGATCAGTTCAGTCGATCCGAGCGGGCGTGGCATCAGGTCCTCGCCCTGCCCTTCGACGACGCTGTTCAGGTTAAAACAGGCCTGGCCGTCACGGACGACGGCACGGATCGCGCCCTCCTCGATCGGAAAGGACAAGAGGCGGCCGTTCCAGTCGGGATCGAGGGGTGTCCGCGTCGGCCCCAGCGATATCAGACGCGCGATCTGGCGACGCCCCAGAGCCTCGGCCCCAGCAGCATACCACTGCGCCTGGGCCTGGGTTTCGGCATTAGCGGTGCGGCGTACCGAGAAGCGCACATCGTCCAGGACGGCGACCGCCACGACCGACATCACCGCGACCAGCAGAAGGACACTCAGCAAGGCCATGCCCCGACGGTCCGACATCCGGACCCGGTTCATCGCGGACTACCCACGAGGAAGAGCTGGTCCAGCGAACCATAGCCGTCCAAGGTCATCATGACCCGGACTGCGTCAGGCAAGGGTCGGTCGGGCGAGCTGATGAAGGCCGGTGCCTCGGTGCCATCGCGCAGAAAACTGACGCTCAGGGCCGTGACGCCGCGATACAGTACCTGCGGAGGTCCCGGGCGCGCACCATCCAGATGCGTGGCAACCCGACGTTCCAGTCGCCCCTCGACCAATCGATACTCAACCCTCTGAAGCGAGGCGCGGGCGCGATCCTCCGGATTGGACCAGCCCGCGCGGGTCAGAACCAGGACGGGCGCACCAGATTGCAGCGAGCCCTCTATCGGCTGTTGCTGAGGACGGCCCGTCGGGCCGCGTGTGCGACGCGCAGTCGCCTGCCCAAGGTCGGCGCGCAGCATGGCCCGTGTCCTTTGCAGATCGGCGATCCGGTCCGTCGCCGCCCGCACCGCGAAACGATTGCTGATCGACACGTTCAGCACCGCCGCACCTGCCGCCGCCAGCAGAGAAAAGATCGACAGCGCAATCAGCACCTCGACCAGGGTAAATCCGGCCCGCACGCGCGTCATAACGGCCGGGCGCGGAACAGAACACGGTCTGCGACCTGGCCACCATCGCTGTCGGGACCGCCGGTGATACGAATGTCGATCCGCTGTATCCCTGGATCATCGGTGGAGGCGACCGTGCGGGTCCAGTGCCAGTCGCGTCCCGCCAGATGTGTCGTGCCCGCAGTCTGGCCATCGGCCAGGGCCCGCGTGATCGAGGCCTCAACCGCGATATTCTCCGCAACCACACCACCCAGGGTCCGTTCCTCAACACGCGCCGCCGAACGCGTGTTCTCGCCAGCCAGATTGAGCAGGGCCAGCGCCGCCAGGCTGAACACCGCCAGCGCCACCAGAATCTCGACAAGGGTAAATCCGGCCCGACCCGGCACTGCGTCAGTCATCGAGTGTGACCTCGCCTGCGCCGTCGATACGAATGCGGCGCAATGACTGGTCCCGGCTCAGGGTCACGACCGCAGGGTCAGAGACGCCCGTAGGATCGAACACGACTCGGGCAGGGTCGATGTCGGCGACCATGCGCGTGCCCTCGCTCCAGCGCTCGGGGCCGAATGGACGCTGGGTCAGGGGCAGCCAGCGCTCGCCGTCGAAGGTTGTAAAGTCATAGCCGCCAGGCGTCGCCTCGACGGCAACGGCCCGGTTGGTCATGACCGCTTCCTCGCGCGCACGTGTCAGTCTGGCCGCGAACCGCTCGGCCTCGACGCCGACAGGTGGCCGCGGATCGGGAATTGAGACCACGACGGCACCGGCAGCCAGGCCGATGATCGCCACCGTCATCATCAGTTCGACCAGGGTGAAGCCAGGCCTTGCTTGTCTGGCCCGCTCTCTAGGACTGCCAGTTGCCGACGTCGGCGTCATCGCCCTCGCCCCCTTCCTTGCCGTCGGCACCGAACGAGAAGACGTCGAACTGGCCGGCGTGGGCGCTGCGGCGGCGGTACTGATAGGGATTGCCCCATGGATCCTCGGGCAGACGCCGGACATAGCCGCCCTGACGATAACGTTCAGGTTGCGCAAGGCTTGAGGGAGCGGCGACCAGGGCCCGAAGACCTTGCTGATCGTCGGGGAAGGTCAGGTTGTCCAGCCGATAGGTCTCTATCGCCTGTTCCAGGGTCGAGATGTCGGCACGCGCCTTGCCGACCATGGCCCGGTCCTGGGCCGGAAGTACATTAATGGCCACGACCGTCGCCAGCAGGCCGATGATGACGATGACCACCATCAACTCGACCAGAGTGAACCCTTGCCTGTCGCGAGCCCCCCCATTCATCACCAATCGACCGACGATGCCCGGACGGGTCGGCATTCTCAAGAAACGGGACGCTGCGCGCCTCGCATCCGAACCGAAGGCACGGCTCAGAAAGCCGAGCACCGCGCGCCGAATATCAGGACCAGAAGACATGACTGAACTCCTCACCCCATCGCCAGGGTATTGATCTGAAGAATGGGCAAAAGGATCGACAGGACGATCAGGGCCACGACTCCGCCCATGACCACAATGATCGCCGGTTCCAGCAGGCTGAGCATCACGGCCGTAAAGGTGGCGAACTCGCGTTCCAGATAGTCGGCGGCGCGGTCGAGCATGGGCTCCAGCCGACCGCTGCTCTCGCCCGAGGCCGTCATATAGACGAGGATCGGTGGGAAGACATCAGCCCGGCGCATGGCGGCGGACAGCCCTCCCCCCTCGCGAACCGCATCGGCCATCATCTCTGTGGCGCGACGCAAGGCCCGGTTCGACACTGTCCGTGCGGTGATCGTCAGTCCCTCCAGAACCGGCAGGCCGGCGGCGATGATGGTCGACAGCGTCCGGGCCATTCGCGCGCCGTGAATGTCACGCGTCAATCGACCGATCAGGGGCAACCTCAGGATCGCCGCATCCAGTCGCAGACGGGTCTGCGGATTTCGCATCGCCAAGGCCACGCCCGCCGCCCCTGCCAGGAGGACCAGCGCCATCAGCCAGCTCCAGTTTCGCATCAGGTCCGACATCCCGATCACCAGTCGCGTCAGCAGAGGCAGGGTCTGGTTCATGTCGTCGAACTGATCCACCACCTTGGGCACGACAAAGGTCATCAGGGCCCCGATGACCCCCAGTGCCACGATGGCCAGCACGATCGGATAGACCAGGGCAGTCACCACCTTGCCTCGGACCTGCTGGTCCCGCTCCATACCGTCAGCCAGCCGTTCGAGGATCGGAGCCAGAGCGCCCGAGGTTTCACCGGCCGACACCATGGCCCGGTAAAGGGGGGGGAAGGCCTGGCCCTGAAGTGCCATGGCCTCGGACAGGCGGCGGCCCTCGAGCACACCGGCATGAACACCCTCGAGCACCTGGCGCACGACCGGGCGGTCGGCCTGAAGCGCCATGGTCCGGATCGCCTCCTCGATCGGCGTAACCGAGACCAGGGTAGCCAGCTGCCGCGTGGTCAGCGCCAGCGTCCGGGCGTCTAGACGGGCCGGAGCCTTTCGGGCCAGGCCCGTTGCCACCGAGATGCCACGTGACGGCTGGACCTCCAGCGGGACGAGGCGGCGCTTCCCCAGGGCAGCCATGGCTGAAGCCTCGTCGGCCGCCACGATCGCGCCGGTCACCGTACGCCCACCCGCGTCCACCGCCACATAGTCGAAGGTCGCCATCAGGCCGCGATCTCCGGCAGGGCCAGACCATGGGCATCGGCCGTTTCCTGACGTGTCACCCGCACGGCTTCCTCGACGGAGGTGACGCCCTCCAGCACAAGCGAACGCGCACGCTGGGTCAAGGTCTCGGCATGGTCAAAGGCGACAGCATTGATGGCCTCTTCCGAGGCTTCGGCAGCGATCAGGCGGCGAACCTTGTCATCGACGCGAATGACTTCATACAGGCCAACCCGTCCCACATAGCCGGTCTGGTTGCAGTGAATGCAGCCATGGGGACGCCAGACGGTTTTGCCCTTCTTGATGCCGATCAGACGCGCGGTCGCGGCATCCGCCGTCTCGGACTGGCAGCATTCACCACACAGCCGCCGTACCAGCCTCTGGGCCACGATCAGCCGCAGGGTCGAGGCCAGCAGGAAAGGCTCAATGCCCATGTCCCGCAGACGGGTGATCGCTCCGGCGGCATCATTGGTGTGCACGGTGGACAGAACAAGATGGCCGGTCAGAGAGGCCTGGACCGCGATGCCTGCCGTCTCCACGTCACGGATCTCACCGACCATTACCACGTCGGGATCCTGACGCAGAATGGCCCGCAGGCCCGCCGCGAAGGTCATGCCGACCTTGGTGTTGACTTGGGTCTGGCCGACGCCGTCGATGGCGTATTCGACCGGGTCTTCGACCGTCAGGATGTTGCGCGTCGTGTCGTTCAGCAGGCTGAGCCCGGCATACAGCGAGGTCGTCTTGCCCGAACCGGTTGGCCCGGTGACCAGGATGATGCCATTGGGCTCACGCAAGGCCATGTGAAAGGCCTCCAGCGTAGCAGGGGCCATACCCAGCTGGTCCAGCCGGAGATCGGCCTGGTCCTTGTCGAGGATACGCAGTACGACCCGCTCGCCGGCCCGCGATGGCAGGGTCGAGACCCGAACATCCAGCGTCTTGCCGCCCAGGGCCAACGGGATACGTCCGTCCTGGGGCACACGCTTTTCAGCGATGTCCAGCCGCGCCATCACCTTGATCCGCGAGACCAGCAGCGGCGTGATCCGGGGGTTCAGCGACAGGGCCTCGCGCAGCACACCGTCGACCCGCATGCGAACGGTCAACGCACTTTCGAACGGTTCCAGATGGATGTCGGAGGCGCCAGCCCGAACGGCCTCGGCAATAATGCCATTGATCAGACGTATCACAGGGGCATCGTCAGCCGTATCCAGCAGGTCAGCCGCCGCCGGGATATCATCGATCAGGCTTTCCAGCCCCGACGGCATGTCCAGATCATCGCCATCGGCGGCCCCGAGGTGATCGCCGGCATAGACCTGCGACAAGTGGCGGTCGAACTCGGCCTGGCTCAACGCCTCGACCTTCAACGGGCGGCCCAGGGCGCGGCGGGTCTCGACCAGGGCGACCGGATCAGCCCCTTCGCGCAGGCCGATCAAGGCTACCTCGCCGGCATCCAGAAGAATGACGCCATGACGCTTGGCAAAACCGTACGGCAGGGTCGGATTGATCAGGGTGATCATGCCGGACACGTCACGGCTGGCCAGCGGGCGGCAGGGCTGTGGTCTCGACCGGGGCCATCGGCACGACGATGCCACGATCGGTCGCCACAGGGGCCTGATCGCGCATATAGTCCCTCAGCATCTCGTCCAGGCTGGGTTCGACACCGGGCGCGGCCTGCGACTGGCGACGCCGCATATAGCCCCAGCGGTCCGCAGCCAAAGCCTGGGCATCATCACGCGACCGCACGATCGTGGGTCGGATGAAGACCATCAGATTGGTCCGCCCCCGCTGACGGCTGGTCGAGCGGAACAGGCCACCGATACCGGGAAGATCCCCCAGCCCCGGTACCTTGTCCACCGAGACCCGGTCGTTCTGGTCCAGCAGCCCCCCCGCAACGGCGATATCGCCATCGTCGACGATCAGGGTGGTCTCCAGCTCGCGCTTGTTCAGCACCAGGTCGTTGGCCGAGGACGTCAGCACCCCGTTGATGCTCGACACCTCTTGGCGCAGGTGCAGGGTAATCGAGCCCCCCGCATTGATCTGGGGCGTTACCACCAGTTTGACGCCGATGTCCTGGCGCTGGGTCGTGCGGAACGGGTTGGAGTTGCCGTCAAGAAGGGTTTCGCCGGTCGTGATCGGCACTTCCTGCCCGACCAGGATCGTCGCCTCCTCATTGTCCAGCGTCATCAGCGACGGCGTCTGGAGCAGGTTGGAGCCTTCGTCGCTCTTGGCCGCATTGATGATGAAACCGAACAGGCCGTCGCCGATCTGACTTGCACCGCCGCCGACAAAGCCATTGGCCCCGACCAGGCTGTTAAGCGCCAGGTTCTGGAGCTGCTCTCGCAGCCCGGCGTCACGGTCGTCGTCCAATTGCCCGGCGACCGCCCCGCCAGCGAGCCCGACCAGTGGTGCTGCGCGGTTGGAATAGTTGGTCAGGGCCAGGGGATTGCCGTCCTCGCCCGCCGCAAGCCACTGGACGCCCAGTTCCTTGATCGCGGTATCCGACAGCTCGACCACGATGGCCTCGATCAGCACCTGTTCGCGACGGGTATCCAGACGGCGGATGATTTCAGCCAGGGTTCTCTGGGTGTCTCCAGAGGCCGAGATGACCAGGGCATTGGCCCCTGGGAAGCGCGCGATGATCGCCCGCTGGCCCGGCAGAGGTGCGGACGGTGCAGCGGGGGATGTCGATGTCGTGGCGGCCTGGGTTCCTGATGTCGCTGCGCCGGTCGGGGCGGCCGTGGCACTGGCCACTGTGACCTGCTGGCCCACGACCTGTTGCAGCACCGGCAACAGCTGTTCGGCATCTGCGTGCTGGAGGAAGATCACCTGTACATCGTCGGCCGACTGGGCGCGACGATCCAGATCCTCGACCAGGGGCCGGACCCGGGCGGACAGC
>Ga0209066_10000945_pt1 | contig 40148 bp, 39 predicted proteins | sample All_14_2_FD_187198 | JGI IMG/M metagenome (GOLD analysis project Ga0209066, IMG submission 187198) | Freshwater microbial communities in response to fracking from Pennsylvania, USA - Allegheny Zone_MetaG_DW_15 (SPAdes) (version 2) ... | reverse complement strand
GGGTTGCAGAGCAGCAGAACAAAACGCTTGATCGATCAAATAATATTACTATACGATTTTTGACAGAGCCGGCACCGATACAGAAACAGCCGGCCTGTCTAGGGAGATCAAATCATGACGTTCAAAAGCACCCTTGCCGGTGCGGCTATTGCCGTAGCCACGCTTCTGACCGGCACCGCCTCTGCACAGACCATCGGCTTCTCGCAGGTTGGTTCCGAAGGCGATTGGCGCCCCGCCTTCTCCGCGAACATGCAGGAATCGGCCAAGGAATATGGCGTCGATCTGAAATTCGCGAATGCCCAGGGCAAGCAGGAAGAACAGCTGCGCGCCGTGCGTGCCTTCATCGCCCAGGGCGTCGATGCCATCATCATCGCCCCCGTCGTGGTGACGGGCTGGGATCAGGTCCTGAAGGAAGCCAAGGAAGCCAAGATTCCGGTTTTCCTGGTCGACCGTGACGTGGACGTGACCGACAAATCGCTCTACGTCAGCCGTATATCCGCCGACTTCAATCTGGAAGGCAAGATGGCTGGCGAATGGCTCGCCGACGCCAGCAAGGGGTCGTGCAAGATCGTCGAATTGCAGGGCACAACCGGTTCGGCCCCCGCTATCGAGCGCAAGAAGGGCTTCGAGACGGCAATCAGCAAATTCCCGAACATGCAGATCGTTGCCACCCAATCGGGTGAATTCACCACCGAAGGCGGCAAGAAGGTGATGGAGGCCTTCATCAAGTCGACCGACAATCTGAAGGGCATCTGCGCCTCCTTCGCGCATAACGACAACATGCAGCTTGGTGCCATCCAGGCGATGAAGGAAGCGGGGCTGAAGCCCGGCAAGGATGTGCTGATGGTGTCGGTCGATTATGTTCCGGCCATCAAGGATGCCCTCGCCAAGGGTGAGGCCAATGCCTCTGTCGAACTGCGTTCGGCCGTCGGCAAGTACATCTATCCCGTGATCCTGGATTACCTGAAGAATCCGAAGGATCTCGACAAGTGGATCGTCATCCCGTCCGCGATACACACGGCGAAGTAACCCGCAGGACCGGAACACGACGCATGAAACGGCATGGCGTCCCGGATATCCTCCCCGGGACGCCATCGCTCCTTCCAATGTCATCACGCTCTAAAAAGGCGATCTGAATGTTGGATATGGTCACGGCCACGCAGCCGCGTGTGCGGATGCGTGCCATCTCGAAAAGCTTTCCCGGCGTGCGGGCGCTGGATGGCGTGGATTTCACGCTGCATCCCGGCGAGGTGCATGCCCTTCTGGGGGAGAACGGCGCCGGCAAATCGACGCTGATCAAGATATTGACCGGCGCCTCCCGCCGCGATGCGGGTACGGTGCTGCTGGATGAAACCGCCGTCGATTTCCAGACCACGGGCGAAGCCCAGGCGCATGGCATTTCCACCGTCTATCAGGAAGTGAACCTGATCCCGGCCATGTCGGTGACGAAGAATCTGGCGCTGGAACGCGTCGGCGGGCGCTTTGGCATCATCTCCTGGAAAAAGGCACGTGCACTGGCGCGGGCCCGCCTCGCGCGGCTCAAGCTCGATATCGATGTCGAGCAGCCCGTAGGCTCCTATTCCGTCGCGGTACAGCAACTGGTCGCCATCGCCCGCGCGCTGGAGGACGGAACCAAGGTGCTGGTGTTGGATGAACCCACGGCCAGCCTGGATGCGCAGGAAACCGAAACCCTGTTCGGGGTGATCCGTGATCTGAAGGCGCAGGGCATCGCCATCGTCTTCATCACCCATTTCCTGGAACAGGTCTTCGCCATCTGCGACCGCATCACCGTGCTGCGCAACGGCAGGTTGGTCGGCAGCGCGCCCACATCCGAGCTTGACCGGCACAGCCTGATTTCGATGATGATCGGACGGGAACTGGGCCAGGTTGAAGCAGCCTTCGCCACCAAAAGCAATGTCGAGCCGGGACCGGCGAAGCTTGTCGCCAAGGGGCTTGGCCGCAAATGCCTGCTGAAACCCTTCGATCTGACCCTGCATGCGGGCGAGGTGGTTGGGCTTGCCGGCCTGCTCGGCTCCGGGCGCACAGAAACGGCGAAGATGATCTTCGGCGCGCTGAAACGCGATTCCGGTGATCTGACGGTCAATGGCCGGGAAATGCGGGGCGCTTCGCCCAGGCGATCCCTGGATGCCGGCATCGCCTTCTGCCCGGAAGATCGCAAGACCGAAGGCCTGGTGGGCGAGCTCAGCATTCGCGAGAACATCATGCTGTCGATGCAGGCCAAAAGCGGCTGGCTGCGCCAGATGCCGCGCCGGGAACAGGAACGTCTTGCGGCAGAGATGATCAAGGCGTTGGCCATCGCAACGCCCGACGCCGAAAAGCCGGTCAACCAGCTTTCCGGCGGCAATCAGCAGAAAGTGGTGCTGGCCCGCGCGCTCGCCTCCCAGCCCGGCATTCTGATCCTGGATGAACCCACCCGCGGCATCGATGTCGGCGCGCATGCCGAAATCATCATCCTGATCCGCAAGCTCTGCGCGCAAGGGTTGGCGCTGCTGGTCGCCTCCTCCGAACTGGACGAGGTGGTGGCGGCCTCCGACCGCGTCGCCGTGCTGCGCGACCGCCAGAAGGTCAGGGAACTTTCCGGCTCGGAGATCGACCGTGACACCATCATTTGCGTCATTGCAGGCGAATATGACTGCCAGGAATAACATGCCAGCCCTGTTGGGGCGCCTAGGCCGGAACAGGGCCGTCTGGCCCCTGCTCGCGCTCGTCCTCATCCTGATCGTCGACGTCATCATCAGCCCGAATTTCTTCGAAATCCGGATCGTGGAAGGCCGACTGTTCGGCAATGTGATCGATATCCTGTATCGCGCGGTGCCGACGGCGCTGGTGGCGCTGGGCATGGCGGTGGTGATCGGCACCAAGGGGATAGACCTGTCGGTCGGCTCCACCATCGCCATCTGTGGCGCGGTGATCGCCTGGCGCATCCAGTCAGGCGATTCCCATCTCGTCATCCTGTTCCTGGCGCTGGGGGTCGGCATGCTCTGCGGCGCCTGGAACGGATTCCTGGTCGCCGGGCTGGGCATCCAGCCGATCATCGCCACCCTGATCCTGATGGTATCGGGCCGGGGCATCGGTCTGCTGATCAACCAGATCTATGGCGGTACCGATCCCAGCTTTGAAAGCGCCTTGTTGCAGGGCATGAGCACGGGCAGCAGCGGCTATATTCCCAACCGCCTGTTCCTGGCGGCCGGGCTGTTCATCCTGCTATGGCTTGCCATCCGGCGCACCGCGCTCGGCCTGTTCATCGAAGCGGTCGGCGGCAATGCGGCGGCGGCCAATCTGGCCGGCATCAATGCCAGGCTGATCACCTTCCTGTCCTATGTCGTCTGCGCGCTGCTGACGGCCTGGGCTGGCGTGATCCTGACCGCCGATACCCACACCTCCGACCCGGTATCGGTGGCGATGTATATCGAGCTGGACGCGATCCTGGCCGTGGTGATCGGCGGCGGATCGCTGGCGGGCGGACGCATCTATCTCGGCATGACGGTGGTCGGCGCACTGGTGATCCAGACCCTGACCACCTCCATCCTGATTTCCGGTCTGCCGCCGGAATATAATCTGATCATCAAGGCGTTGGTCGTGCTGCTGGTCTTGTTCCTGCAATCGGGCAAGGCCCGGGCTTCCCTAGGCGGGCTGATCGCGCGGAGGTCGAAATGAACCGGAAATACCTTCCCCTGATCGCCACCATCCTGGTTTTCCTTGTCCTGTTCGTTACCGGCGGGGCGATGTATCGGAATTTCCTGTCCACGCTGGTGCTGGGCAATATCCTGGCGGATAACTCCTTCATCATCATTGCGGCGATCGGCGCCACCTTCGTCATCCTGTCGGGCGGGATCGACCTGTCGATCGGGTCCATGATCGGGTTTGTCGGCGTGTGCATGGCGGTGCTGGACAGCATGGGCTGGCACCCGCTGGCAACGGCCGCCGTGATGATCTGTTTCGGCGTGCTGTTCGGCGCGCTGCAAGGCTATGTCATCGATGCCTGGGACATCCAGCCCTTCATCGTGACCCTGGCCGGGCTGTTCCTGCTGCGTGGCGCCTGCTTCATGGTGACGCTGGATTCGGTGCCGATCCGCCATGAATTCGTGGATGCCTATGCGTCGGCCAGCATCCCGCTGCCCGGGCGTGGGGTGCTCAGAAGCTCCGCACTCGTCATGCTCGCGGCCCTGGCCCTGGCCATCTTCCTCGCCCATTTCACCCGGTTCGGCACCAATGTCTATGCCGTCGGCGGGGATCAGGAATCCGCCCGGCTGATGGGCGTCAACATCCGCCGGACAAAGGTCGGGATTTACGCGCTGGGCGGCTTCTACAGCGCGCTGGCGGGCGTGGTTTACGCGCTATACACCTCCTCGGGTTATCCGCTGGCGGGCAGCACGCTGGAACTGTCGGCCATTGCCGCGGTCGTGCTGGGCGGCACGCTTCTGACCGGCGGGGTCGGCATGGTGGCCGGTACGCTCTTCGGCGGTATGATTCTCGGATTGATCTCCACTCTGATCATCTTTAACGGTTCGCTCAACAGCGCATGGATCATGATCAGCAGCGGTATCCTGCTATTCGCGTTCATCGTGCTGCATCGTTTCCTCGTCAGCTCCTTCGACCTGCGGGGCTCATCTTGACCATATCGGATGGCGCATGCCGGACAACCTAGCTACCAGACCGTTTCGCGCCCCGCAGTTCGACGTCGGTTTTTCCGCCGAACGCACGCAGATGATCACCGATCCGAATGGGGGTGGCATCAATGTGCTGCACCGGCTGGGGCGCGAAATCGTCAGCGGTGTGTTCGCACCGGATATGCGCCTGCCCGACGAGGCGACGATGCTGAAGCGCTATGCGGTATCGCGCACCGCCCTGCGCGAGGCCTATGGCAAGCTGGCCGCCAAGGGCATGATCGCGGCGCGGCCGAAAGTGGGCACCAGCGTGCGCTCGCCCGCGCATTGGAACATGCTGGACCCCGACGTGCTGGGCTGGCATCTGCAAACCCGGCCGACCGGCGACATTGCGCGAGACCTGTATGCGCTGCGCCGCATGCTGGAACCGGCCGCCGCCGCCCTGGCCGCCCAGCTGCATACCGAGGAGGAGCTGCGCGGCATCGAATCGGCCTTCAACGACATGCAGAAGACCGCGCTGGACGAACCGGAGTTGATCGAGGCGGACCTGCGCTTCCATCTGGAAATCCTCTATTCCACCCATAATCATTTCATCGGGGCCTTCAGCGCGCTGATCCATGCCGCGATGATGAGCACATTCCGGCTGAGCTGGCGTGGCGCTTCCGAACCGCTGATCAAGGAAGAACGCCTGCATCAGCATGGCGATGTGCTGAACGCCATCCGGGACCGCGATCCGGACCGCGCCAAATCCTGCATGGAAAAACTGCTGGATGATTCCATCCAGGACGTGGACGAGGCTCTGATCCACGGCAATTGAAGGCCGGAAACGCCAAGTTTTCTACCCGATCACACGCAAATGGGAATAACAGTCCACCCGCCCTGTTCGGTAACGGGAACCGGAAGCGGTTGGGACGCGCCCAAAAAAAGAACATTTCACGTACTTATGATGTTTTCATCCGAATTCATTATGCTACGATCCCTCATCCTCGACGAAGGATTCGGATCGACGGCTGCCAGGCTCTGCGAAAACAGACGCTGATCTCCGTCGGAACTCAATCGGTCATCACACACGCCATGGATTTCACGAGCGGCATGAAGGGCTGCTTTGAAAGAATACCGGCATCGTCAGCGGAACCGGCATGGAATGAGAGGCTGCAGCGGCCTCGCAGACAGGGAGCCAGAGATGAAGTTGATCACCCCCCTCCTCGGCGCGGCAGCCGCGCTTGCCCTTTCAATCGGCGCGGCCCAGGCCCAGGTCGTTGTTTCGTCCAAGATCGATACCGAGGGCGGCGTCCTCGGCAATATCATCAAGCTCGCGCTGGAGGCCGGGAATATCGCGGTGGAGGATCGCATCCAGCTGGGCGGAACCCCCATCATGCGCAAGGCGATCACGGCAGGCGAGATCGACATCTATCCGGAATATACCGGAAACGCGGCCTATTTCTTCAACCGTGCCGACGAGGCGCTGTGGAACAATGCCGCCCAGGCCTATGCGGAAGCAGCGAAGCTTGATCTGGATGCCAACGCCATCGTCTGGCTTAGCCCGGCCCCGGCCAACAATACCTGGGCGGTGGCGATCCGCAGCGATCTGGCCAATGCCCACAAGCTGAAGACCTTCACGCAATTCGGCGCCTGGGTGAAGGCCGGCGGCAAGGTGAAGCTTGCCGCTTCCGCGGAATTCGTGAACTCCCCCGCCGCCCTGCCGAAATTCCAGGCGGTCTATGGCTTCGAACTGAACGCCGACCAGCTTGTGGTCCTGTCGGGCGGGGATACGGCGGCCACCATCGCGGCGGCGGCGCGCCAGACCAATGGCGTCAACGCCGCCATGGTCTATGGCACGGATGGCGGCATCGCGCCGTCGGGCCTGCAGGTGCTGGAGGATGACAAGGGTGTGCAGCCCGTCTATCAGCCCGCCCCGATCATCCGGAAGGACGTGCTGCAGAAATATCCGCAGATTGCGGAGATTTTGAAGCCGATCTTCGCCAGCCTGACCCTGGAAGCCCTGCAGGAGTTGAATGGGCGCGTGCAGGTCGGCGGTGAACCGACCGCATCCGTCGCCGCCGACTATCTGAGCCGGAGCGGTTTCCTGAAGTGATCGGACGGCAGGGACAGCGATGAGCCCGTCCGTACCGACCAGCATGGCAGATCAAAACCGTCGCTTCGGCGTGGACAAGCTGGGCCTCCTGATCGCGATGATCGCAGGCGCTGGGCTTCTGCTGCCCTTTGCCCAGTTCCGGGCCAACCGGATCGTGCTGGGGGAAGGCCGCGTCCTGTTCGACGCGTTGCCGACCTCCTGGGCCTTGCTGCTCACCGTCATCATCCTCCTGGTCATGCTGGGGGCCATCCTGCGGTTCGCCCCGGCGCTCAAGCTCGGCTGCGCATCGGCGGCCCTGCTGGCCCTGGCCGGACTTCTGGGGATATCGGCCGGCCATCTGATGCCGGTGGGCAACGGCCTTGCCAGGGTTTCCCCCGCCTCCGGCTTCTGGCTATTGCTGTTTGCCTTCGCGCTGCTGGCGACCGACGCGCTGGCCCGGCTGAAACCGGGACCCTGGGCCCGGATTGCCATTTTGGCCGGGCTGGCAATGGCATTGGCCGTGCTGCTGGCAAGCGGGCTGTGGGCCGATCTGTCGGTGCTGCAGGAATATGCCAGCCGGGCCGCCAGTTTCTGGCGGCAGGCCCGTACGCACATGACCCTCACCTTCGGCTCGGTCACGGCCGCGACCCTGGCCGGCATCCCGCTCGGCATACTCTGCCACAAGGTGGCGGGCCTGCGCGCGGCTCTGCTGAACCTGCTCAACATCATCCAGACCATCCCGTCCATCGCGCTGTTCGGCCTATTGATCTCGCCGCTGGCCTGGCTGGCCGCCAATTTGCCCGGTGCATCGGCCATCGGCATTACCGGCATCGGGGCGGCCCCCGCCTTCGTGGCGCTGTTCGCCTATTCCCTGCTGCCCATTGTTTCCAACACGCTGGTGGGATTACAGGCCGTTTCCCCCAAAGTAGTGGATGCCGCCAGGGGCATGGGTATGACCGGCAGGCAGCGGCTTTTCAGTGTGGAACTGCCGCTGGCCTTTCCGGTTATCCTGACCGGTATCCGCATCGTCTTGGTACAGACCATCGGGCTGGCCACCGTGGCGGCCCTGATCGGTGGCGGCGGCTTCGGCGTCTTTGTCTTTCAGGGCATCGGACAGACCGCGATGGATCTGGTTCTGCTGGGGGCCGTGCCTACCGTAGTGCTGGCCTTTGCCGCGGCCGTTGTGCTGGATGCGTTCGTGGAATTGGCGGGTGGAAAGGAGGCCCGGCGATGATAGAGATCGAGAACGCCAGCAAAATCTATGATTCCACCATGGTGGTGAACGATGTCAGCCTGACCATCCCGCCGCATAGTATCTGCGCCATCATGGGGCGTTCCGGCTCCGGCAAGACGACTTTGATGCGGATGATCAACCGGCTGGTTACACCCAGCGCCGGCCGCATCCTGATCGACGGGCAGGATATCACCACCGTGCCCGCCCATGAGCTGCGCCGGCGCATCGGCTATGTGATCCAGGGCTATGGCCTGTTCCCCCATCGCAGCGTGGCGGAGAATATTGCGACCGTGCCAGGCCTGCTGGGCTGGGACCGCAAGCGGACCGCCGCGCGGATCGACGAATTGCTGACACTGTTCAAGCTCGACCCCGGCCGTTTCCGTGACCGTATGCCCCATGAACTGTCGGGTGGCGAGCAGCAGCGCGTCGGTGTGGCGCGCGCCTTGGCGGCGGAACCCAATATTCTGCTGATGGACGAACCCTTCGGGGCACTCGACCCCGTCATCCGCAATAGCGCCCAGGATGATCTGATCGCCATTCAGGCCAAAACCGGCACCACCATCGTCCTGGTCACCCATGACATGGAAGAGGCGATGAAACTGGGGCACAGGATCGCAGTGATGGACAAGGGTCGCGTGCTGCAATGCGCCGAACCGGCGGAGATCATCGCCCACCCCGCCAACGCCTTTGTCGCGGAATTGCAAGGCTCCGGGGACAAGGCCTTCCGCCTTCTTTCGCTGCAACGGCTGGAGGACCATGTGCAGGCAGGCGTCGCGGATGGCCAGCCGCTCTCGGCCGGCATCTCGCTCAGGGAAGCCTATTCCGAACTGCTCTGGTCCGGTCGTGACGCAGCCCCGGTGGAAAAAGACAGCAGGCCCCTGGGGCGGATCAGCCGCGATGCCATCGCGCGGCTTGCGGCACAGCCGCGATGAAGATCGGCCTTGTCCTGCGGCTTCTGGCCTGTGCGGCCCTGCTGCTGCATCTGCTGCGCCCGGAATGGTTCGAAGGCTTCTACGGCCTGTTCGCCGATCCGCAGCAGCCCGCGATTTACAACCGTGGCGACCTGCTGGACATCGCTGCCACCCATCTGTCCATCGTGGCGGCAGCCATGGCGGCTTCCACGATTCTGGGCGTAGGGCTGGGCATTCTGGTCACCCGCCCGTTCGGGGTGGAGTTTCTGCCCTTTTCGCGCGCCATCGCCAATATAGGCCAGACCTTCCCCCCGGTAGCGGTCCTGGCGCTGGCGTTGCCCGCGCTCGGTTTCGGCACCGCCCCGACGCTGATCGCGCTGTTTCTATACGGATTGTTGCCGATCTTCGAAAACACGCTGGCGGGCCTAAGCAACCTGCCCCCCGCCGTGACGGAAGCCGCGCGCGGCATGGGCATGACCGGCTGGCAGCGCCTGACCCAGGTGGAACTGCCGCTCGCCCTGCCGGTCATCCTGTCGGGCATCCGCCTGTCGACCGTCATCGCCCTGGCAACCGCCACCATCGGCTCGACGGTGGGGGCTCGCACGCTGGGGGAAATCATCATCGCCGGCCTGCTCAGCGACAACACCGCCTATCTTCTGCAGGGCGGCATCATCGTCGGCACCCTGGCCGTGCTGATCCATGACGGGTTTTCCGCCATCGAACGCCGCTTGATGCAACGGACGGGACGAGCGAGACGCGCCGGTTAGTGTACCCTCAGCCTGGCCGTGCCCGATTCTGGGGCACCCCCCGGCCCTTCATCCGGCGAAGATGATTGAGGCAAACGGTCCCCACATCGTCAAAAGGACCAAACTGCCGATCATGAAAAGCGGCGTGCGGATGTATAGGCGATTGACGGCGATCTGGCAGATGGCGTGGGCCCAGCGCAACCCGACATAGCACCATGCCAGGACGGCCATTGTCCGGTCCGGCGCGGGAACGGCTACCGCGAGCGCGATCAGAGTGAAGAACAGCACTGGAAATTCGAACTGGTTGGCAAGTTGACGCGTCGGTCTGGTTACCCAGCCGGGAGCACCAAGGCCGGAGAACTCCTCATAGAAGGCAATTCCACCCTCCCTGCGCAGAAGATCGACCATACGCCCGATCAGGATTACCAGACCCGTCAGAAAGGACAGTGCAACCAGGGCCAGGACCTGTGGCAGATAGAGCGCGGCAGCGGTCATGACGTTACCCCTGTATTCTGCTGGTCATCGGAACGTGCCATTGCCCGGCCAAGAAATTCCAGCGTGACCGAAACCGCACGCTCGAAATGGTCGCCGAAATAGATGTCGAAGTGACCGGCATCGAAATGCACCGCCTCTCCGAGCGGGGCCTGTGCCGCCACCCCTGCCATCGCCCGCCCGGGACAAATCGCGTCCCGATCCGTCACCAGCATCAGCAGATGAGACCCCAGCCGATGGGCGCGCAAGGCCGGGCGGAAGAAAGGGATACTGAGGATGAACCGCGCCGCGATGGCATTGCGCCAAGGCGATTCCCCGTCGATCATGGCGTGATAGTTCTTTTCGGCGCCTGGGGCGGTCATCAGGGCCAACTCTCCCGGCTCACCCGCCAGCTTGATATAATGCGGCGGCTGGCCAAGCGTGGCGCGGAACAGATCGATCATCCCTGCGACCATCCAGCGTATCGCAAGAACCGGTGGTGCCAGGGCTGCCGCCTTTAAGCCGTCCACCACCGCGCATTGGGCGATCACCGCGGCAAGATCAGGTCGGTCAACCGCGACGGAGATGGCCAGCCCTCCGCCAAAAGAGGTGCCGAATAGCGCGACGCGCGCAGCATCAATCGCCTCCAGCCCTCGAACGCAGTCGATTGCAGCCCGGATATCAGATTGTTGCCCATGTATGTCGCAGAGATAGCGTGGCTGCCCTTCACTCGCTCCCCAATGGCGATAGTCAAAACTGAAAACGGCATATCCAGCGGCCACAAATCGCTGCGCATACGCCGCGACACGCACCTGGCGGATTGCACCAATCCCGTGGGCGAACACAATACAGGGAAATGGACCCTGCACAGAAGGCTGGTAGAGCCAGCCCTCACAGCACTGTTTCCCGGATTGAAACCACACATCTGTCCTGATCACGGCAATCTCCTTCTCGAACCCCTTGCGAAGCGCGCGGGCAACGCCAATAATCCGAGTAATTACTCAGCTTCTCAACTCGGGTTTCGAGGGACCACATTCCCAATGTCCGCCAAAGCGCCAGCGCCAAGGAAGCGGCCGGTTCAGTCCCGCTCCAGGCAGACGGTCGCCACCATCCTGCAAGCCACCGCTCAGGTTTTGGTTCAGCGCGGATATGACCGCACCACGACGAACGCGGTCGCCGAGCGCGCGGGGGTCAGCATCGGATCGCTCTATGAGTATTTTCCGAATAAAGAGGCATTGGTTGCGGCCCTGGCGGAAGCCCATGTCGCCGACCTGATCGAACGCGTGGACAGCCTGCTCGTCCAGGCGGAAGGGCAGGACCCGCCCATCCTGATTTCATCCCTGATCCAAGCCGGTATGGACGCCCACCGGGCCGACCCGGCCCTGCATAAAGTGCTGGTGGAACAGGTCCCGCGCATTGGCGCGCTGGCGGACGCAATGGATGTCAGCACAGCCTTGCAACAGCGTATAGCGGTCGCCCTGTCTCGCGGGAACCCGACCCTGCCCGACGAACGGATACGCCTTCTGGCGCTGGTTATCGAAACCTGTATCGAAGGACTGACACACAGGGCGGTGCTTGATGAACCGGAATGGCTTGCCTCCGGCCATGTCGAGCGGGAAGCACAAATGCTTTTGGAACCCTATGTCGTCCAGGCCCTAAGGTGTTAGCCGACCGATCCTGGACATTTAGTGATGCATTGCTTTCCGCATACCGGGAAGATGCACCACAGGACAGGTTCTTCCGGCGGCGCCTCACCACGCCGCGCTATAGATCGCCAAGGCGTCGGCCTCGGTCACCGGCCTTGGATTGTTGACCAGGAGGCGGGTCTGCTTCATCGCATCACCGGCCAGACGCGGCAGCGCGCTTTCCGGGATGTTCACATCGCGCAACCGGGGCGGCAGGCCGATGCGCAGCGCCAGCGCCTCCAACTCCGCGATGAAGGCATCGCAGCGCGCCTGGGCACCGATTTCCGCCAGTTTCGGAAAGGCATCCGCCGCGATTTCGGCATAGGTCGCCGCCGCGACCGGCGCGTTGAAGCGCAGCACCGCCGGCAGCACCAGCGCGTTCGACAGGCCATGGGGAATATGGAAGCTGCCGCCCAGCGGATAGGCCAGGGCGTGCACGGCCGCCACGGGGGAATTGGCGAAGGCCTGGCCCGCCAGCATGGAGCCCAGCAGCATGGCGCCGCGCGCGTCCCGGTCACTGCCTTTGGCTACCGCCGTTTCGATATAGCCGCCCAAGAGCCGCAGCGCCTCGCGCGCCAGCATGCGCGAGACCGGATTGTTGTTGGCACTGGCCGAGGCATAGGCCTCTATCGCATGCACCATCGCATCCACCCCGGTGGCGGCGGTGATGGCGGGTGGCAGGCCCAGGGTCAGATCGGCATCCAGTATGGCGAGATCGGGCAGGATGACGGGGCTGGAGACCCCCCGCTTTTCTTCCCCACCCACCGACATGATCGATACCGGGGTCACCTCCGACCCCGTTCCGGCCGTGGTCGGAATCAGGACCAGCGGCAGGCGCGGCCCCGTGGCATTGCCCACGCCCCAGGCCTGGTCCAGATCTTCCCCGGAACCGAGCAGCAGCGCCGCCAGCTTGGCCACATCCAGCGACGATCCGCCGCCCAGCGCGACCACGCCGGTCACGCCCGCCGCACGGCCCATCTCCACCGCCTGCATCAGGGTTGTTTGGGACGGGTCGGCCTCCACCGTATCGAACAGTGCGATCTGCGTTCCCGCCGCTTGCAGCGAGGCCAGCGCCCCATCGCACAGGCCAAGCCTGCGAATGCCGGGATCGGTGACAAACAGTACACGCGGACCCAGCAGCTCACCTGCGATCCCCGCCAGTTCGGCCGCCGCGCCAGGGCGGAACACCACGGATTTGGTGGTATTGAAAGTAAACGGATTCATGCTGTCCTCCCTGACGCGCGATTGATTTTTGCCGCGCCTTTGTTCGTCTGGTTACGGCATATAGGCCCCGCCATTGATCCACAGCACCTGGCCGGTCATATAGGCCGCATCCGGCCCCAGCAGGAACAGGATCGGCCCAACCACATCGGCCGGTTCCGCCAGGCGTTTCAGCGGGATGGAGGCGATATAGGGTCCGAAATCCGCCCCCCCATTCGCGGTTTCATCCGATCGCCCGGTCCCCCCGCGCAGGAAGGCTGTATCGACCGCGCCCGGCCCGACCGCATTCACCCGCACGCGCGGCGCCCATTCCAGCGCCAGGGTCTTGGTCAGCGCGATGACGCCCGCCTTCGCGGCGGCGTAGGAGCCGAAATTGGGCCGAATATAGCTGCCCAGGCCGGAGGTGACATGGACCACCGCCGGGGCCGGACCATCCAGCAGCGGCAGGAAGGCCTTGGCGGCCAGGAAGGTGCCGCGCAGATTGCCCGACAGCACATCATCGAAATAGCTGGTTTCGGTTTCCGCCAGCGGAACGGTCAACCCGTTATAGCCCGCCAGATTGACGAAACAGTCCATGCCGCCCCACAGCGCCTTCAAGCTGGACGCAGCAGCCAGCACGGATGCTTCGTCATGCAGATCGACGGGAATCGCGGCACAGGGCGGCTTGTGACGCTCCAGCGATGCCGGCAGGTCGATCACGCAGACTTCATCGCCCTGCGCCAACAGGCGCGCGACCAGCGCCCGGCCGATACCGCCCGCGCCCCCTAAGGCAACGACTTTCCGCTTCACCGCCATCACGCAACCACCCCGTTCTTGAGGGTGGACAGATAGGACAGCGCCTCCGCCTCCGATACGACATCGGCATATTTGGCGTTCATGTCGAACAGGTTCGCCTCATGCGGGGCCGGGTGGCGGTCGCCGCAGGCCTCCGCCACCACGATGGTCCGGAAGCCATGCGACATGGAATCCACACAGCTGGCCCGCACGCAGCCCGATGTGGTCAGCCCGGTCAGGATCACGCTGTCGATACCGTTGGCTGTCAACGTCGAAGCCAACGAGGTACCGAAGAAAGCGCTTGGGTATTGTTTGGTGACGATGATTTCATCGGCGCGCGGCACCAGCCCGTCGGCGAAGGCGGCAGTCCGGCGGCCCTGGATGAAATTATGCAGCGGCTTGGCCTTTTCGAAAAAGCGCCCGCCATTCAGCCCGCCTTCCTGATAGCTGACTTCGGTCAGGACCACCGGCACGCCCGCCGTATGCGCCGCCTCGCGCAGACGCAGGGCCGAAGCCAGCGCCGCATCCACCCCGGCGAACAGCTCGCTTTCGGGATCGAAATAGGCATGGGCGAAATCAACCAGCACCAAGGCCGGGCGCTTGCCGAAGCCCACGCGATTGCCATAGGCCTTCTTGTAATTCTCGACCAGATCGTCGCTCATCATCGCGTCTCCAGAAAAAGCCAGGGTTGGGCGGCGCGGTGGCCGGACTCAAAAGCGGTGATGGCCTCGCCCTCGTCCCGCAACATCAAATCGATCTCGTCCCAGCCGTTCAGCAGGGCCTGGCGCTGACCTTCGGACAGGTCAATGCCGGCCACCTGGACGCCATCGGCCATAAGGGTGCGGTTTTCCAGATCAACGGTGAAGATGGCCCCTGCCTCCGCCCGTTCTCCCAGGCTGATACAGACGGATTCCGGCAGATCGATGGGCAGCAGCCCATTTTTCAGGGCATTGTTGCGAAAGATTTCACCAAAGGACGGCGCGATGACGCAGCCGATGCCGAAGCCGGTCAGGGTCCAGACCGCCTGTTCCCGGCTGGAGCCGCAGCCGAAACCGCCACCGGCCACCAGCACGCATGCTTTGTCGAAAGGCGGGCGGTTCAGCACGAAATCGGGCTTCGGCCTGCCGTCCCGGTCGAACCGGCGGTCGCGAAAGGCATAATCGCCCAACCCATCGCGGTCCAGCACCAGCAGATAGCGCGCCGGATAGATGATATCGGTGTCGATATTGGGTTCGGGCAGATGCGCCGCGACCGAGCGGATGGTGCTGAAGGGCTTCATGCCGCTTTCTCCCCCATCAACTTGCGGATATCGGCCAGATGGCCGGTCACGGCAGCGGCCGCCGCCATGGCGGGGCTCATCAGATGGGTGCGACCGCCCGGTCCCTGTCGCCCTTCGAAATTGCGGTTGGAGGTGGAGGCGGAACGTTCCCCCGGCGCCAGCATATCGCCATTCATGCCCACGCACATGGAACAGCCCGCATCGCGCCACTCAAATCCCGCCGCGCGCAGGATTTCGGCAATCCCTTCCGCTTCCGCCTGCTGCTTGACCAGACCGGAACCGGGGACCGCGATGGCCCGGACGCCCGGCGCCACCTGGCGTCCGGCGACAATGGATGCGGCGGCGCGCAGATCTTCCAGCCGGCCATTGGTGCAGGAGCCGATGAAGACCACATCGACTTCCACCTCTTCCAGCCGCATGCCGGGCGTCAACCCCATATAGGCCAGGGCTTTTTCCCGTCGCGTCCGGCGGGCCGGATCGGTTTCCGCTGCCGGATCGGGCAGCACGGCGTCGATGGGCAGCACATCCTCCGGCGAAGTGCCCCAGGTCACGACCGGGGCCAGACCGGTCACATCCAGCACCATCTCCCGATCAAAAGCCGCATCGGGATCGCTGGACAGGCTTCGCCAATATTCCGCCGCGCGGTCCCACATGGCACCGTCCGGGGCCATCGGGCGGCCTTTCAGATAGGACAGCGTGGTTTCATCCGGCGCCACCATGCCCACCCGCGCGCCGGATTCGATAGTCATGTTGCACAGCGTCATACGCTCGGCCATCGTCATGGCGGAAATCACCGGCCCGGCATATTCCACCGCGAAGCCGGACGCGCCATTGGCCCCCACCCTGGCAATGAAGGACAGTGCGATATCCTTGGCGCTCAGCCAGAGGGGTCGCGCGCCAGTGACCAGCACCCGCATGGTTTTCGAGCGGCGCTGGCGCAAGGCCTGGGCCGCCATCACGATACCGCATTCCGACGCGCCGATGCCGAAGGCCAGCGCCCCCAGCGCACCATGGGTGGAGGTATGGCTGTCGCCGCAGGCCAAAGTCATGCCCGGCAGGGTGAAGCCCTGCTCCGGCCCCACCACATGCACGATACCCTGGCGGATGTCGTCGAGCGGGATATAGGGCACACCATGGCGGGCCACATTTTCCGCCAGGCGCTGGGTCTGCGCCCGGGCCAGCGGGTCGGGGATGGGTTGATCCCGCCCCGTGGTCGGCACGACATGGTCGGGAACCGCCAGATTGGCGGCGGGGCGATGCAGGCTTCGCCCCTTCGCCTCCATCGCCAGAAAGGATTGCGGGGTGGACACTTCATGCAACAGGTGCCGATCCACATAAATCAGGCAGGAGCCATCCCCGTAGTCACGGATGACATGGCTCGACCAGATTTTGTCATAGAGCGTGCGTCCCGGCATGATGGCGCATCCTTCCCCGCAGGCCACCGTCAGCCGACTTCGTTGTACTTCTTCTCGAACGCCCAGATATCCTCGAAGCCCAGCAGCTTGTTGAATTCGGAGAAGTCGTAGAGGTCGATATCCGCGCTGGTCTCGCCATTCTCAAGCAGATCGCCATAGGCCTTGCGCAGCGCTGCCCCCATCGACAGGAACCCGATGGCCGGATGAATGGCGATGGCATAACCAAGCTCGGTCAACTGCTTTTCCGACAGAAGCGGCGTGCGCCCGCCATTGACCATATTGGCGAATAGCGGTGCGTCGATGGCATCGGCCACCATCTTCATCTCCTCCACCGATTCCGGGGATTCGACGAAGACCACATCCGCCCCGGCCTCCGCATAGGCCTTGCCGCGACGGATCGCCTCGTCGATCCCCAGCCCGGTGCGGGAATCGGTCCGCGCGATGATCAGGAAATCATCGCTGCGCCGTGCATTCACCGCCACATCGATCTTGCGCACCATTTCTTCCAGCGGAATGACCCGGCGGAAGGGCGTGTGACCGCATTTTTTGGGGAATTCCTGATCTTCCATCTGGATGGCGCTGACGCCGGCATCCTCATAGCCCTGGATAGTGTGGCGCACATTCAACAGCCCGCCATAGCCCGTATCGGCATCGGCGATCACCGGATGGGTGGTGCGCTTCACGATCTGGGCAATGCGTTCCAGCATGTCGCGATAGGTGGCAAGGCCCGCATCGGGAATACCCAGATAGGAGGCAACGGTGCCATAGCCCGTCACATACAGCGCCTTGAAATCCATTTTGTCGGCAATCAGCGCCGAAATCAGATCGAACACGCCAGGGGCGAGCACGAATTCCTTGTTGCGCAGATAGTGCCGCAGAGCCGGATCAGCCATCGTCGTTTTCCCTATGTCATCGATACTGGTACTGAACCCCGCGCCGGCGAAACCGAAGCGGGATCAATGGTGCAGAAACAGGCGGCCGCAGCCGGGCAAGCGATCATCCAGCCCGGCCCGCCGCAGGCTGGCCCAGAGCGTCGCCTGGTTGGAGGTCACGACCGGAACGCCGAATTCGGCTTCCAGACGCGCAATCAGCGGCAGGGTTGGAAAGTCCGTACAAGTGATCAGGATCGCATCGCTGCCCGGCACGAAGGCCGCGCGCACCGTATCCTCCACCTTCTCCAGCGGGGTGCGGGCGATGCGCGGATATTCCGATGGTCCGCCGGCGCCGATGCCAAGCCCCACCAGTTTCAGAACCTGGAAGCCGTTCTCCTCCAGGAAATGGGTTTCATGCGCGTTCAGCGCATCATGATAGGGTGTCGCCACCGACAGGTTGCGCGCGCCCAACCCATGCAGGGCAGCCACGATGGCCGCCGAGGTGGTAACGGCCGCGACGCCGTTGCGCGCGCTGATTTCATCCGGCAAGCCATTGACGGGGTTCATCATCGAACCCGCCGTACAGGCATAGGCCACCACATCCACATCGGCCTGTTTCAGCAGGCCGACCACCGCGTCCAGATCATGCAGCAGCTCCGCCCGGCCTTCCGGCGTCGAAGCCTGGGGATGCAGCGGCATGCGATGGGTATGGAAGGTGACGCCGGCGGGCATCAGCCGCATCCATTCACCTTCGTTCACCGTATTGGTTGGCGGAACGATCAGCCCCAGCTTCGCACGATAGGAATAGGTGGATTGATGACGTTGCCCGGTCATTCTCACAGAACCCATGTTTTGTATGTATCTTTTGTACATACCATCCTTCATTTGTCCATATAAATAAGCGATGATTCGTCTTCCGCCCCATGCCAAGGTTGCGGCAAGCGGCGCTCTGCGTCACAAAGGCGACACAGCTGCGGAGCTTTGGAAGGATACCGGACAGAATGGCGGTAACAGAAGATACAGGCGATGCCATACCGCTCTATGCGCGGATCCAGAAGACGCTGCAGGATCGGATCGCGGATGGCAGCTATCCGATCGGCAGCCTGATTCCGACCGAGGCCGAACTGGCGAAGGAATTCGACACCAGCCGCTTCACCATCCGCGAGGCGCTGCGCAATCTGACCGATCTTGGTATCGTCGAACGCAGGCAGGGTGTGGGAACCCGCGTGGTTTCCACCGCCGCGCATTCCAGCTATGTCCAGTCCTTTACCTCGCTGCAGGAGCTGTTCCAGGTCGCCATCGAGACCTATTTCGTCCTGCATGAGATCGGGCGCGTGGTCCTGACCGCCGAGCAGGCCACGATCGCAGGTGGCGAGGCCGGAGAGGAGTGGTTCCTGCTGGAAGGTGTGCGCTGGACGGAGCCAGGCGGCAAGCCGATCTGCTACATCCAATGCTTCATCCCATCTCGCTTTGCGGAGGTGGTGCCCAGCCTGGAAGGCCATCAGGGACCCTTCTTCGCCGTGCTGGAAAAGGCGGCCGGGGAGCCGATCGCGGAAGTCACCCAGGAAATCCGCGCAGTGCAGATGCAGCCCCGCATGGAGCGCGCGCTGGGGCTGAAACCCGATTCCATCGCACTGCAATTGCTGCGCCGCTATTCCACGGAACGCGGCGTGCTGATCGCTTCGGTCAACTGGCACCCATCCGACCAGATGAAATATGTGATGCGCATCCACCGCCGCAATCAGACGGGCGAGTAGGTCCCGTCTGATTTTAGTGGAAGGAAAAGGGATCGTCGCTCCATGGCTTGTCCATGGAGCCCATGGCGGCCTTCTCGCTGGATTGCCCGGATAAACCGGGCAATGACGGGCGGAGCACGCTGAGAGATTGCGGCTTCAATCCCGATCAGACAGATACCTAAAACATCACTGGATGGAACCCGCCATCCCGCCGCCGGGCGCGCAGGCCGGTCGCGTTGCGGATATGGGCCGGGATGAGCATCACCCCATCACCTTCTGACCGTTCCAGCAACTCCACCCGCATCCGCGCCGCTTCAACCGGATCAGCACAAAACCGGCTGGACCAATGCGGGCGATAGACCTGCACGGGTGAATGGAAGGCATCACCGCAGAACAGCGCATGCCCATCGGCGCCGCAATCCAGGTCCAGCCCGATCTGCCCCGGGGAATGCCCCGGCAGCGGCACGATGCGCAGGCCCGGCCCCAGGCTGAAGCCGCCTTCGACCGCTTCCACCAGCCCCGCCTCTTCCACCGGCAACACGCTGTCGGCATAGGCGCCATGATTGTGGCGGCCGGGGGCCAGCCGCTCCTCCTCCTGCCAATGGGCAAGTTCGGCAGCCCCGATCAGATAGCGGGCGCGCGGAAAGGTGGGCACCCAGCGGCCGTTTTCCAGCTTGGTATTCCAGCCGACATGATCGGCATGCAGATGGGTGCACAATACCACGTCAATGTCTTCCGGCCGCAGCCCCGCCTGGGCCAATGCCGCCAGATAGCCGGTATCGCTGCGCCGATGCCAATCGGGACGCAACGGGCGTTCCTTATGTTCGCCCACGCAGGCATCGATCAGCACAGTCAGCCCGCCAGCCTTCAACACATAGCTTTGCAGCCCCAGAAGCACCGTCCCGGCCTGAAAATCCACATGATCGGGCGCCAGCAGATCGGCATGCACCTGCATTTCCCCGATCACCGCATCGGGGATCAGAAAATCCATCGCGATCGGAAACGGGTCGATATCGATGATGCGATGCAGTTCGGCCTGGCCCAGACGCATGCCTTACTCCTCGCTTGTGCGCCCGGCAACGCGCAGCACCGGGGCGGTGGACAGGGCTTTCGGCTTGGTCGAAATCACATGGCCCGTCATGGCGAGCGAGGCCCATTCGCTGTTGCGCTGCGACAGGGCTTCCAGGATATCGCGATGCTGCGCATTCGACCGGGCGATATTCAACTTCTGCCCCCAGACGAACTGCTTGATCGTGGTCAACGGCACCGCCACGGTCTGGGCGATCAGCGAATGCAGGCGGCTGGAGCGTGTCGCCCGCACGATCAGCGTGTGAAAATCGGTATTCAGCTTCAGGAAGCGCTCGGCCGCCTGGACAGGGTCCAGCCCCGCCAGATCATCCACCTGACGAATGATGCCGGCCAAACGATCCAGCTCGGCCGGGGTGATGCGCTGGGCGGCGAGCGAGGCGGCATAGCCTTCGATCCGCGCACGCAGTTCGAAAACGGTGATGATCTCCTCGAAGGAAAAATCCGCCACGAAGCGATGGCGCCCGTCCTGCGTCGCCAGACCTTCCGCCACCAGCCGGTTCAGCGCGTCGCGCACCGGGGTGCGGCTGGTGCCGGTCATCTGGGCCAGCAATTCCTCGCGCAGATGTTCACCCGATGCCAGCTCCCCGCTCAGGATCGCGCGGCGAATGCCGTGATAGGCGCGGTCGGCGGGGCGCTGGGACGCCCCCTCCTCCCCCATCAGATCCAGCCCGTCCAGCGCCAGGTCGCTGGCGGCGAAAACGCTGTCATTCGCCGGCAAAGGCTCTAGATATGGCTTTCGTGGTTTTCCAGATACCATTCAGCGATTTCCTCCCGCGTCGCGAACCAGACGCCTTCAAATTGTTTTGCATACCGGATGAAGTCGCGCAGGGCACGAATTCGAAATGGCTGGCCGATGACATGCGGATGCAGGCCGATATTCATGAACCTGCCCGAGGTAGCGCTTTCCGCATAGAGCCAATCGAACTGTTCCTTGAACATCTGGAACCCGCTGTCCACCGTCAAGCCCTGGCGCAGGAAGCTGAAATCATTCACCTCCGACGTATAGGAGACCGACACCATGGGCTTTCCGCTACGGGTTTGCACCAGATAGGGCTGATCGTCATTCAACAGATCGGTGATGAACAGCAACCCTTCTTCCGCCAACAGATCGATGGTGTTCAGCGTCGAGCGCAGGGAAGACGACAGCCAGCCCTTGGCCTTGCGGCCGCAGGCTTCCTCGTAAACCTTCAGCGTCTGGCGGATGACCTCGCGCTCGGCCGCCTCGTCAAAGGTGAAATCGGTCAGAAGATCGGTCTGCACATAGTTATGGGCCACGATCTCCCAGCCGCGCTGCAGCGCCGCCTCCACCACCGGGCGGCGTTCCAGCGCCATCTTGGCGTTCATGGTACAGCTGGACGGCACGCCTTCGGCATCGAACACATCGAACATGCGCCAGACACCCACACGCTGGCCATATTCCCGCCAAGTGTAATTGGGATTGTCATAGACATTGCCGGCCAGATTGCCGCCCACGATGCTGGGACCGCCCGGATAGAAGGGAGCCGGGTCGTCCCGCACCGGGTCCCAATATTCGAAATTGGTGGTCAGGATGATCGCCAGCCGGTTGCCATTGGGCCAACGCAGCGGTTTGCGCTGGGGCATAGGCACGAAATCATAATGCATCGCCAATCCCTCCCCTGCCCGATCAGAATTTCGAGAGCAGCGAGCCGAAGCCCTGAATCTTGTCGGTGAAGCCGTTCTTGCGTAGCGCATACCAATAGGTGGCCGTATTGATTGCGATCACCGGCTTGCCCAGCCAGAATTCCGCGATACCGGCCAGGCGCGCCATGGCAAGGTTGGTACCGACCTGGACGATGGCATCGACCGAGGGATCATTCAGCTCGATGATCGCATCGCGCAGCTCCGTCTCCGAAACATGGGCGATCAGCATCGGGCTTGGGCATTTCAGCCCCTTGATGGCGGCGACGTCATAGCCACAATCGGTGAAGAAGCGATAGACCTGCTGATCCCCCACCGGCATGTAGGGCGTAACGACGGCGATGCGCTTGATATTGCCATAGGCGTTGAGCGCGGCCTGGCAGGCATCCGACCCCATGGTGACACCCACGCCCGCGCGCTCCTCCACCCGGCGCTGCAGATCGATGGAGCCCTGCTTGCCATCCCAGAAGGTTTCGGCCGACATGCCCATCACCAGATGGCCGGGGCTGCAGGTCATGACCGCATCGATGGAATCCATCATGGTCTTGCGGATATTGGCGATCAGCTGGTTGAAATCGGCATCGCTGCCCACCGCATCATCCGGAATGACAATGCGCGAAAAGTGGTTGGTCACGCCGACCGGGCGCATGGCATCGAATTCCGGCTGGACGGAGGTATTGGTGGACGGGGCGATGACGCCGAACTTCATGCGATAGCCAAGACTGTCAACCATGGTGCTGTTTCCTTGAACGGGGATGAAATCGTACCGGCCGGTTCGTCAGGCGACGTTCTTCAGGTCCTGCAACGACTGGATCATGGAGGAGCGCATCACATAAGCTAGGTGACGCGCGGGATCGGCGACAGTGGCGCGCATATCGTCATGATAGGCGCGACGGGCGGCGGGATCGGTTTCCTGCAGCATGGCGCGGTTGCGCAGGGTCTGGGCCTGCACCGCTTCCAGCGCCACCTTGCGACGCTGGCGCTCATAGCGCCCCATCAGCTCCAGCGAAGCGCCATTCCAGACCTCGATCAGCTTTTCCGCCAGATTGAAAGCGTCATGCACGCCGCCATTCATGCCCATGCCACCCAGCGGGTTGTTCACATGGGCCGCGTCGCCTGCCAGGAAGATGCGCCCCGCGACGTAGCGCGCCGCCACCCGCTCGTTGACCCGATAGGCCGTGGCGTGGACGATATCGTAGTCGCCATCCTGGGGGCAGAGCGCCTGAAGGCGTGCCTTCATCGCGGCCGGGTCCTTGATTTGCTCTTCCGTCTGGTTGGGATCGGTCGGCAGCAGCACGCGCCACAGGCTGGGCGTGCGCAGCAGCACCGCCCATTCCTGCGGATCGGTGATATAGGCAATCGGTTCCAGATCCGGCACGGCCTTGGCGAAGTCGAAATGGGTCGACATCGACAGGAAGATTTCCGGAATGGTCTGTCCGTCGAAGGGAATGTCCAGCGCCTTGCGAACCACGCTGCGCGCGCCGTCGGCGGCGATCAGATAGCGCCCGCGCAATTCCTCGAACACGCCATCCGGGCGCTTCACGGTCAGGGTCACGCCCAGATCGTCCTGCACCACGCCCATGGCTTCGGCTTCGTATACAATTTCCGCATGGGAATCGCCGACCAGACGGTCGCGCAGTTCTTCCGACAGCTTCCACTGCTCGCATTGCAGGCGATAGGGATGGTTGGTCAGCCCCGCCAGCAGCGACAGATCGAAGGTCGCGACCACGCCTTCCTGACGGTCGCGGAACTGCCATTTCGGACACACGAGACCACGTTCGATCAGCTTGGCGGTCACCCCGAAGCAGTCCAGCATATCCAGGGTCGGCGGGTGGAAGGTCGAAGCCCGCAAATCCATCGGAAGCTCCCGATGCGTCTCCACCACCGTGACCGGAATCCCGGCCTCGGCAAGGCAGCTGGCCGCCACCAAACCGACCGGACCGGCGCCGACGACAATCACCCGATCTCGTGCCTGTGCCATACCGTTTCGCTCTCCACTCTTTCGCTTGACAACCCATCTAGGCAGTTCCATTGTGCACAAGTTGTCAGGACATATCAATCGTAATTGATAACTTTGTTCGGATGTATGCGATGATGGATCCAGACAACGGGTGCCGACTTCAAAACAAGGGAAGCGGCGCGGAGAAGAGCGAAAATCAGGCAAAAATAGCCGATTTCGCAGCGGGATACGGGGTTGGGATGAGTTTGTCTGGGGGTCTTCCGGCAGGGGGTGGAGGGGTATAACTCCGCCACAGCCCTGCCCACAAACAAGGCAAAGCGCGCCTAGTTTGTATGCAAACTTCCAGTCAATTCGTCTCTTGGTGCCTGGGGCGTCCTGTTCGCCCCGGTATATCGGGAGCATTTGTGCATGCTGCTGCTACAGCAAATCGTAAACGGCGTGATGCTGGGAAGCGTCTATGTCACGGTCGCCGTGGCATTCACACTGACCATCGGCATCCTGAATTTTCTGAACTTCACGATCCCGACCCTGTTCATGCTGGCGGCGATGGGCGGCTGGGCCCTGTCCTATTGGGGCATTCCCGGCGGCCTTACCGGACCGCTGCCCTGGCCGCTGGCGCTGGGCATCGGCGTGGTGCTGGCGACATTCGTCTCGCTGATCGTCGAACGCTTCACCTTCCGCATGATGAAGACGAAATATGGCGACTCCACCGAACATGCGATCCCGCTGGTCAGTTCGCTGGGCTTCCTGCTGGTGATCGAGAATATGGTGCGCATCGGTTACGGCACGGATGCGCAGCGCTTCAAGGGGCCTGACGTCGATCTGACGCTGGATCTGGGCGGCATCCTGATGCGTCTGCCCCAGCTGCTGAGCCTCGTGGCCGTGGTGTTCATCGTGATCGCGCTGAACTGGCTGTTGCGCTCAACGCGGATCGGGCGGGGCCTGCGCGCCATTGCCGAGAATCCGGACGCAGCCAATATTCTGGGCGTCGATACGGGCCGGGTCGTGCCGGTCGTCTTCATGCTGACGGGCGTGCTTTGCGGCGTGGCCGGTGCGCTGTTCGCCATCAACTATGGCGAGGTTTCGCCACAGATGGGTGAGGATATCGGCACCAAAGCCATTGCCGGCATGGTGGTGGGCGGGCTGGGTTCAATCTGGGGCGCCGTACTGGGCGGGCTGATCGTCGGCCTGACCGAGATGCTGACCATCCATTTCTTCGGGGCCGATACCGTGCAGGTCGCTGTCTGGGGCCTCTTGCTGATCACGCTGCTGATCCGCCCGCAGGGCCTGTTCGGTCACCATTCCATCGGCAAGGGGAAACTCTGAGCATGAGCGGTTACTGGGCCGGCATTCTGTCCATTCTGGCGATCAACATCGTGTTCGCCTATGGCATCTATCTGTCCGTCGCGACCGGGCAGCTCAATCTTGGCGGGGCGGGCTTCCAGGCGGTGGGCGCCTATGCTGCGGCCTATCTGTCGGAGGGTTTCGGGCTGCCGGTCTATGTCACCATCGCGGCATCGGCGGCGGCGGCCGGCATCATCGGGGCGGTGATGGCCTTTCCGATCCTGCGCACCCGCGGTGTCTATCTGGTGCTGGCGACCTTCGCCTTCGCCGAGGTGGTGGCGGGTTCGATCCTGAATTCCGAGACGCTCGGCGGACCGACCGGCATGTCGGTGCCGGATTTCATCGACTGGCAGGTGCCGGTCGTTGCTGCCATCCTGGTCTCGCTCTTCGTCTTCTATCTGATGTCGACCCGCTTTGGCCTGGCGATGCGCGCGGTGCATGACGACGAAACGGTATCGGATCTGATGGGCATCTCCATCCGCGCCACCCAGGTGATCGCCTTCTCCATCGGGGCGGCGCTGGCAGGGCTGGCGGGCGGGCTCTACGCCCATAGCTTCAGCTTCGTGGAAATCCAGGTCTTCAACGCGCTCTTGTCGATCTATGTGTTGCTCTATGTGCTGCTGGGCGGCACGCAGACCCCGTGGGGGCCGATCGTCGGCGCCGCTTTCTTCACCCTGCTGCCGGAAGCGCTGCGCGCCTTCCTGCCTGCAATCAAGGAAATCCTGGTCGGCCTGTTCGGGGTGACCGGTGACATATCCAATCCGGATGAAAGCTGGCGCTTCGTCATCCTGGGCGCGCTGACCATTCTGATGATGGCCATCCGCCCGGAAGGTCTTGTCACCCGCACCATGATCGAGCGTTTGACGCTGCGTCGCGGCCGCACCCGCCCGGAAACGGAGGCTTCGGCATGAGCGACGCCATTCTTGAACTTGAAAACGTGACCATGCGCTTCGGTGGGCTGACCGTGATCAACGATGTCAGCTTCCAGGTACCGCGCGGCGGGCGCACCGCCCTGATCGGGCCGAACGGGGCGGGCAAGACCACGATCTTCAATGTCGTCTCCGGCGTCTATCGCCAGACGGACGGCGTGGTGCGGCTGAATGGGGCCGAAATCTCCGCCGTGCCGTCGCGCCGACGCATCCGGCTTGGCATGGCGCGCAGCTTCCAGAACATCCGCCTGATGCCCCATCTGTCGGTGGTGGAAAACGTGATGCTGGGCCAACAGGCCCGGACGCGCGGCGTGCTGGACATGATCACGCCACTTGCCCGCTCCTCCTGGCAGCGCGAAGCGGAACGGCTGTTGGACGAGATGGGGCTGGACAGCTATCCGGGCGAGGTGGTCGCCACCCTGCCCTATGGCATCCGCAAGAAGATCGAGGTGGTGCGCGCCCTGGCCGCCCGCCCCAAGCTGTTGCTGCTGGACGAACCGGCCGCCGGGCTGAACCCCAGCGAAACCGCCAATCTGCGTGATTTCCTGATGGGGATTTCCGCGCGCGGCGTGACCCTGCTGGTGGTGGAACACGATATGGGTCTGGTCCGCAGCCTGTGCGACCACGCCGTGGTGCTGAATTTCGGCAGCAAGATCTATGACGGTCCCACCGCCCAAGTACATGACGACCCGCAGGTCCTGGAAGCTTATCTGGGCCCCGGCCATGCGGCTTCCAAACCCCATGGAGTAGCCGGCGATGCTGCTTGAAGTTACCGATCTGGATGTCAACTACGGCCGCACCCATGCCGTGCGCAAAGTCAGTCTAAGCGTGGCCGCCGGCGAGATCGTCACCGTGCTGGGTGCCAATGGCGCGGGCAAGACCTCGCTTCTGCGCGGCTTGCAGGGCGCGGTGAAGCCGTCGGGCGGCCGGATCATGCTGGATGGCAAGGACCTGACGGCCGCCCCGCCATCCGCCCGGCTGCGCGACGGCATGGCGCTGGTGCCGGAAGGTCGCCAGATTTTCGTATCCATGACCGTGCATGAAAACCTGCTGATGGGCGCCTATCTGCGCAGCGATGCCGCGCTGGATCAGGATATCGAGGCCATCTACGACCGGTTCCCCAATTTGGCGGAGCGCCGCGACATGCGCGCCAGCGTGCTGTCGGGCGGCGAGCAGCAGATGCTGGCGATCGGGCGCGCCTTGGTCAGCCGTCCGCGTCTGATCATGTTGGACGAGCCGTCGCTGGGCCTGTCGCCCCTGTTCGTCGGCAAGCTGTTCGACTTGATCAAGGAGTTGAACCAGCAGGGAATTTCGATCCTGCTTGTGGAGCAGAACACGACCATGGCGCTGGAAATCGCCTCGCGCGGCTATGTGCTGGAGCTGGGCAGCGTCGTGATGCAGGACACCGCCGACGCGCTGTCGCGCGATGCGGCGCTCACGGAAGCCTATCTCGGCGGCAGTTCCACGCATGGTGCAGCTGCCTAGACAAACCAAAACCATCAACAGGGAAGCCTTTGGAAGGAGTGCATTCATGCGGAAACCAGCCTTGTCACTACTCGCGGCGGTGGGCATCTCGTTGCTCGCGGGGCCGGCCTTCTCGGCCGATACGATCAAGATCGGCAATATCGTCGCCGCTTCAGGCTATCTGAAGGGCGCGGCGGAACCGTCGCTGGCCGCGTTCGATATCGCGGTTGCGGAAATCAATGCCGCCGGCGGCATCAATGGCAAGCAGATTGAACTGATCCGCTTCGATACCGGTTCCGACCCGAAGCAGGCCTCGGTCGCCGCGCGCCAGATGATCGAGGATGACAAGGTCATCGCCATCCTTGGCCCCTTCTCCTCGGGCGAAACGCGCATCGCCATGACCACGGCGGAACGTCTGGGCGCGTTGATGATCCCGACGGCGGCCTCCGCCCCCGGGCTGGTGGACGGGGCGAAATGGACCTGGCGTCTGACGGAGGATGAGACCAAGCAGTTCTCCCGCCTGCTCAGCGCCATCAAGGCGGCCGGCCTGCCTTCGGCCACCGCCGATATCGTCTATGTCTCCGACGACGTCGTGGCCAATACCGCCGGGACCAAGCTGTATGGTCCGCTGATGGAAAAGGCCGGCATCAAGGTGGGCGAGCCCATCCCGGTGCAGCAGAAGAGCTTCGACATGGCGGCCCAGGCCGCCCAGATCGTCTCGGCCAAGCCGGATCTGGTGGCGGTCGCCGCCCTGCCCGACGCGGCGTCCAAGATCATCAAGGAACTGCGCCGCCAGGGCTATCAGGGGCGCATCATCGGGTCCCAGATCTTCTCCGATCCCTATGTGGTCGATCTGTTCGGGCCGGAAGGCGAAGGTGCGTTGATGGTGGCCGGCTTCTGGAAAGGTAGCAGCGCCAAATCCGCCGCCTTCGATGCCAATCTGCTGGCCGAACTGGCGAAGCGGGGCAACACCCACAAGAAGGGCGCGCATCACTCCGACGCGCAGGCTTATGACGGCGTCTATCTCTTGAAGCAGGTGATGGAAGCCGCAGGCGTGACCGGCGACCCGGCCAAGCTGCAGGCCGAACGCGAGGCGATCCTGGCCAAGATGGAGGGTGTCAGCTTCTCCGGCGTGGTCGGCGACAATGTCTGTTTCGCGGGCCATGACGCGGAACTGCCCGGCTACAGTATCGAGATCAAGAACGGACAGTGGACCAAATTCGCGGAAGCCCCTGCCGATAAGTGCAACTGACGACCGCCATCCCCATCCGGTTCCTGTCGGGGCCGGATGGGATTTTTCTATCCGCAGGACGTCCATTTTACCCGCACAGTCCCGGCTTTCGGGCTTGCCTGTGACAGGCCGGGCGCGGTTCCATGATCACAAGACCTTGGGGGGAATTCGACGCATGACCCAGCCGGCCGATAGCAGATTCACCGTTCAGGGCCTGTTGATCGCAACCCTGTCCCTGCTGGTGCCGGTTCTGGCACTCGTCTGGGTGCTGTCCATGCCCCAGCGTCTGGGGTTGCTGATCTTCCCGGAACAGTTCGCCGGGCTGATGCTGGGCCTGGCCCTGTCCGTCGTTTTCGCGCGGCGGGTTCACCACCTTCCCCCCCTCCATGCGGCCATCGACTGGGCGCTCAGCCTCGCCTCCCTGGCACTTGGCATTGCCGTCTATATCCGCTTTCCCGTGCTGTCGGAGGGGGCGGTGTTCCACAAGACCGAGGCGCTGCTGGTCGGTGCCGGCGCCTTCCTGCTGGTGATGGAAGGGTTGCGCCGCGTGGTGGGCTGGGCGCTGGTGGTAATCACCGCCGCGGCCTTCCTGTATGCCGTGTTCGGCAATCTGGTGCCCGCCCCGCTGACCGGCCATCGGATCCCCTTTGCCGAGGTGCTGCGCTTCATCGGCACCGATTCCACTGCGACCTGGGGTTCCGCCTTGCAGATCGCGGCCTTCGTGGTGGTGATTTTCGTGCTGTTCGGCGGCTTCCTGCTGGCGGTGGGCGGCGGAGATTTCTTCACCCAGCTTGCCATGCGCGCGGCGGGCCGTGGTCCCGGCAATACCGCCAAGGTCGCGGTGGTCGCATCCGCCCTGTTCGGGTCGATTTCCGGCAGCGCGGTATCCAATGTGATGTCGACCGGCATCATGACCATTCCGATGATGAAGAAATCCGGCTTCAAGCCCGAACAGGCCGGCGCGATCGAAGCGGTCGCCTCGACCGGTGGCCAGCTTGCCCCGCCGGTGATGGGCGCGGCCGCCTTCCTGATGGCGGAGCTGCTGCGTATCCCCTATCGCGACATTCTGCTGGCAGCCCTGCTGCCGGCGCTGATCTATTACATCTCGCTTTATGTGCAGATCGACTTCATCTCCCGCCGGGACGGCTATGGCAGTGCCGACGATATCGAACGCAAGCCGCTTGGCGCGGTGCTGAAGGAAGGCATCCTGCCGCTCATTTCCTTCGTCGTGCTGATTGGCGGCATCTTCACGCTCAATCTGCGCGCGGAAGTGGCCGCGATCTGGGCCATTGGCGTGATCGCGGCCGTCGGGCTGATCGGCTGGGCGACCAAGTTGATCTCCGTGCGCATTTCCCCGAAGGAGTTGCTGCGGATTATCGGGGCGACCGGCGCGGCGACCTGCGACGTGCTGCTGGTCACCGCTGCGGCCGGCATCATCATCGGCCTGCTGACCACCACCGGGCTGGGCTTCACCCTGTCGCTCTATCTGATCAATTTCGGCGGCAACAGCCTGTTTGCCCTGTTGCTGCTGACCGGCTTGATCGGCATCATCCTGGGCCTAGGCCTGCCGACCACGGGCGTCTATCTGCTGCTGGCATCGCTGGCCGCGCCCGCGCTGGAACAGCTCGGCATTCCGCGCCTGGCCGCCCATATGTTCGTCTTCTATTACGGCATGCTGTCGATGATCACCCCGCCCATCGCCATGGCCGCCTTCGCCGCCGCCAGCATCTCCGGCGGGTCGCAGTTCCGTACCGGGCTGGAAGCCTTCCGCTTCGGCTGGATCGCCTATTTCCTGCCCTTCCTGTTCATCTACAAGCCGGGCCTGCTGATGAACGGCTCGGCCTTGCAGATTGCCTATGTCTTCGCCAGCGCGCTGATCGCACTTGGCCTGATCGCGGCCGGTATTGTCGGCCATGCCAAGCGGCCGCTTTCCCTGCCGCTGCGCGCCGCTGTCACGGCGCTGGGTCTGGCAACCATCGCCCCGCTCGACACGCTGTCCTCGGTCCATGTCGAATATGGCGTATCCGTGCTCGGGCTGGCGGCGGTGGCTTTTCTGCTGCTGCCCGCCAGGGCCGGAAAGACACAGGCGGCTTGATCCAGTTGCCGCGATGGCGTGACGAGCCGGGCGGGCGCGAAACTCCGGGTCTTCGCCGAACCGGCTCAGCCTGGGATGACAGCGTTGCGGGACGGCCCCATGGTTCGAGACGGCCCTGCGGGCCTCTCCTCACCATGAGGGCGTGACAAGGTTCCCGTATGCCTCAAGGGCGCCGGAGGCGCGTCACGATTTGCTTCAACAGACTATAGGGCCTGGGACGGTTCCATCGCCGTACCGAAGCCCTTCGCGCGAAAGAAAGCGCGCCGGCCGTTGCCACGGCAGGCGCGCTTGTCGTGCAGTCTCGACGACGAGGGACGGATCAGTTGATGCCGACGGATTTGTAGAAGGCGGTTGCACCCGGATGCATCGGGATTTCGGCCGGCTTGCCGATCAGCTTGGGATCGAAATCCACCCAGAGCGGGCTGGTACTCTTCAGGAAGGCCTCGCCTTCATAAATTGCCTTCGCCACGGCGCCGACCATCTTATCGTCAACATCCTTGTGCGCGAACAGCAGATAGTCATAGCCGAACACCCGTGTGCCCTTGGCAATGCCCGGCATTTTCGCATCCGGCGCGACATCGACCAGATAGACGCCCGGCAGAAATTTCGCCAGCGCCGGCAGTTGGGATGGTTCGAAGGCGATGAAGGAAATCTTGCCAACGGCGGCTTCCAGCTCAAAGGTCGGCTGGGAGCCCACGGTGGCGATCGACACGTCGATGCGGCGATCCTTGAACGCCTCATATTGCTGCGGGAAATTTGCGACGGGCACGCTCTTCACATCGTCATAGGTCAACCCGCCGGCCGCAAGGGCAGCGCTGATGATGAAATCCCCCAGCGAATTGGCCTGATAGCGCGGCACCGCCTTGCCGGCCAGATCCTTATAGGTCGCCACATTGGCCGATTCCGGCGCGACAAGCCCCGCCAGGAACGGCATCAACGACGCCACCAGACGCAGGTTCGCAGACGCCTCCGTCGACATGCCCGTGCCTTTGACCGCGTAATAGGTTTGCGGATAATTGGCGATGCCGAATTCGATCTGACCGGAATCGACCTGTGGAATATATTGCGAGGTGTTGGCGCTGACGCGCGGAACCGCCTGATATCCTGACCCTTTGGAAATCACCTGCGCCAGAGCGATGCCGATCTGCCCGGTCGCCCCGCCCTGCGTGGTTCCGATCCCGATGGTCTGCGCCGATGCGGTGGCGGCCAACAGCGATCCGGTCAGCACCATGCCGGCGGCAAAACCCGCGCGACGCATCCGTGCAACATAAGACCTCAACCCATTCCTCATTACTCTTCTCCTCGACAGCTGCTTCCCTGAAAGGCCTGTACGACCCCTGTTTGTATGGTGTTAAAAAGGATATCATGCATCATTTGTAATGACAAATTATTTGCCACATTGCGACCTCATCGACATACGTCGTCAACTCAAAACCAACTCATTGTAATTACGTATTTTAAATCCTACTTAGCCAGGGCGGGAGTCGCATGTCCCGCTTCCAATCTGCGACCATGCTTGCCTCAATTTGTCCTTTTGTTTGAAGCGAAAAGCATCATAATGTACTGACAAATAAATGGGAGAATGACACGATGCCCCACCAGGCCAAACAGCCGGCGGCCCAACCGCAACCCATCGCGGCGGAAGCCTATCTGGAAGCCCTGTCCGATAACGGCGTGGACGCGCTGTATGCCGTGGCGGGCACCGATTTCCCCTCCATCATCGAAGCTTATGGCCGGGCACAGGACCGGGCGGTGCGCCTGCCCAAGGCCTATACCGTGCCACATGAAAATCTGGCCGTTGCCATGGCCCATGGCCATGCGCTGCAAAGCGGCAAGCCCCAGGTCGCCATGGTGCATGTCAGCGTCGGAACGGCCAATATGGTCTGCGGCGCATTGAATGCGATCCGCGACGGCGTCCCGGTGATCCTGAGCGCGGGTCGCACCCCGGTGACGGAGGATGGCCCGGCCGGCACCCGCACGCGCTTCATTCATTGGGCGCAGGAAATGTTCGACCAGGGCGGCATGATCCGCGAGGCCGTGAAATGGGATTACGAGCTGCGCCATCCCGAACAGGTGGAAGATGTGGTGGTCCGCGCGCTGGATATCGCCTGCGCCCCGCCGCCCGGCCCGGTCTATCTGTCACTGCCGCGCGAAATTCTGGCCATGCCGGTCAAGCCTGACCGCCCCTCACGCCGGCGTTCCAACGTGACCCAGCCGATGGCCGATCCCAATGCCATCGACCGTCTGGCCCAGGCAATCCGGGCGGCGGATTACCCGGTGATCGTCACCAGCAATACAGGCCGCGACCCGGAAGCAGCCGGCCTGCTGGCGTTACTGACCGAACGCTGGGCCATACCGGTGGTGCAGTTCAATTCTCGTTCGGTCAATCTGCCGCATGACCACCCGATGGCCATCGGTTTTGATACCAAGGATCTGCTCGGCCCGGCCGATCTGATCCTGTCCATCGCCTGCGACGTGCCCTGGATCCCCAAGGTGACCAATCCCAGGCCGGCCGCGCCGCTGTATGAGATCGATCCGGACCCGCTGTTTTCCCGCTATCCGATGCGCAGTTTCCCGGCGGTGGAATCCATCATCGCCTCTCCCCGCTCCGCGCTGCTAGCGTTGGATACGGCGCTTGGAAACCCGGGAGAGGCCGATGCCGCGCGGCTGGACCGCCGGCGCGCGGCCGTGGCCCTGGCGATCTTGCGTCGTCGCAAGGCCGATGCGGCCGATCTGTCGCGCTTCACCGCCGACAGCGCCAGCGAGGTGATGGCCCACCACATCCCCGCCAATGCGGTTGTCCTGAACGAATATTCCTTCCGGGCGGATCGTGGCCGGTTCGACAGGCCCGGCCAGTTCTTCGGCTTCACCCCCGCGGGCGGGCTTGGTTTCGGCTTCGGCGCAGCGCTGGGCGTGGCGGCGGCCGGCACCGACGGGCCGGTGATCGTGATGCTGGGCGATGGCGCCTATATGTTCAACAACCCCACTGCCTGTCATTGGGCGTCGGCTGCCCATAAGCTTCCGGTGCTGACCGTGGTGTTCAACAACCGGCGTTGGGGGGCGGTGCGCAATTCCACGCTTGCAATGTATCCGCAAGGGTCGGCCGCCGCCGATGACGGCATGTTCCTGGCCGATCTGGAACCGTCGCCCGATTATGGTGCGATCTGCCGTGCCCATGGCGGGTTCGGGCAACGGGTGGAAAGCCTGGATGCCCTGCCGAAGGCCTTCGAAACCGCGCTTGCCGCCGTCGCATCCGGCCAGCAGGCGCTGCTGGATCTGTATATTGCGCCCTGATACCGGGCGCCGGATGCTTCACGGTAATCGCGAAGCATCCGGCCTTTCCCGGTCGTGCAGACGGGGCGACCAGTCTTCCACCTGGCCGGTGGCAAGGCGTCGTTCGGCCAGACGAAGCCAATTCTCCGGCAGTCCCGGAAGGTTCGCCATCGCGCGCAATTCCTCCCTGTTCATCGTGTCGATATAGAGCAGGCGCCAAAACCGGTGGAGCGGCCAGTCGGGTATCCGACGGTCCAGACGGATCGGGTGATCGCCGGGGGCAACCACCCCCTCTTCCAGCACGCGATAATACCAGCCGGTCCTGCCGCTGCGCTGCACCCGCAGCGCCATATCCGGCTGATCGAAACGAAGATTCAGTTTCCAGCAAGGCTGCCTGCCCTGGCTGACTTCGATGACCGCCGCGCCAAGGCGAAAGACATCGCCGATGGCTGTAGTCTCCTCCGTAAGGCCCAGCGTGGACAGATTCTCGCCAAACGCACCCGGTTGGGCCAATACATCGCGCGGACCAATCTGCGCCTGCCAGTGCGCGTAATGCTCGAACGGATAGTGATGTACGGCCTTTTCCGGCCCGCCATGATGCTTCCCGTCTCCCTGCGCATCGCCGTCGAAGCCAAACCGACCAAGGTAGACCGGTTCGGTCATGGGGGTTTTGGCAATACCACTGCCGACCCCACGGGGGCCGAACGGTCGGACGCTGCCCGTAAGCAGTGCCTGAAGGGAAATGGGCTCCGTCATACCGGTCGGCATAGCCGGCTGCGCTGCTTCATGGAAGGGCCGCTTTTCCTGTTTCCGCAGGGCCGGCCATGCGCGGCCTGCCTGATTCTGCTTGCCCCCATCATCGCACGACACTACAAACCATATACAATTCATATATGGAGTGGGATTATGGGTCTGGTGAATATCGATGACGAACTGCATGACCAGCTACGCAAGGCCTGCACGGTCACGCATCGGTCCATCAACGCCCAGGCGGCCTATTGGATACGCATCGGCATGCTGTGCGAGATGAATCCGGGCCTGACCCTGCAGGAGATCGTGGCCGACGAACTGCGCCGCGCCGGCGTGGATAACCAGCATGACACGCCGGCAGGCCGGGCATGACCAAGACACCGGAAGAGCTGGAATTGATGGCGCGGGCCGGCCGCCTGCTCGCCTCGGTCTTCACATATCTGGACACGCTGGCGCTGCTGGGCCTGTCGACCATGCAGGTCAATGATCTGGTCGACGCCTATATCGTGCAGGAGTTGCAGGCGCGTCCGGCAAGCAAGGGGCAATATGGCTATGCCTATGCGCTGAATGCTTCCCGCAACGAAGTGGTCTGCCATGGCGTGCCGGCGGCGGCCGACACTCTGCGCGACGGGGATATCGTCAATTTCGATATCACGCTGGAAAAGGGCGGCTATATCGCCGATTCCAGCAAGACCTATCTGGTCGGCAACGTCCAACCGGCGGCCAGACGATTGGTGCAGACAAGCTATCAGGCCATGTGGAAGGGCATCCGGGCGGTGCGTCCCGGCGCCAGGCTGGGCGATGTCGGCCATGCCATCGAACGCCATGCCAAGCGCAATGGCTATAGCGTGGTCAAGGAATATTGCGGCCATGGCATCGGGCGCGACATGCATGAAGAACCGCAGGTCCTGCATTTCGGCCGCCCGGGCACGGGGCTGCCGCTGCGCGAAGGCATGGTCTTCACCATCGAACCCATGCTGAACCAGGGCCGCCGGACCGTCCGGACCGAGGATGATGGCTGGGCCGTGACCACGGCGGACGGCAAGCTGTCCGCGCAGTTCGAACATACCGTGGCGGTCACGCGCGACGGGGTGCGGGTACTGACCCTGCGCCCAGATGAAGCGGGCATGCTATCGACGGCCTAGGGCTCCAGCCCATCCGCTTTACGTATACCCCTGCCAAACCGAAACGCATTCCCCCGCCCTCCGCCCGGCGCCATCCTTCCTGCAAAGAAATCATCGGGAGGAACGCCCCATGCCCATCGACATCGCCTATGCCGACGCCCCGCTGGGCCATCAGATTCGCGGGGTGGATCTGTCCCGACCGCTGGATGACGTGACCTTTGCTGCCATCGAGCAGGCCTATGATCATTATGGCACCATCGTCATTCCCGACCAGAAACTGACGCCGGAGCAACAGCTTGCCTTCTCGCGCCGGTTCGGGCCGTTGGATCGCTATGTGCTGGAACGCTACAACCATCGGCAATGGCCCGAAATCTTCGTCATCTCCAACATCATCGGCGAGGACGGAGAGCCGATCGGCATGTCCGATGCAGGGCGCTATTGGCACACGGATATGTGGTTGACGCATAACCCGCCGCGCGGGTCCTTCCTGTATGCCCTGGAGATTCCGGTGCGGGATGGGGAGCCGCTGGGCGATACCTATTTCACCAGCACGGGGGCGGCCTATGACGCCCTGCCAGAGGAGTTGAAAGCGCGCCTGGACGTGTCCAAGGCCGTGTTCAGCAAGCGCAAATATCTGGAATTCCGCGCCCGCACCAATAAGGATATCGACAAGCCGACCGGTCTGGCCTCGCAGCAGGCACTGAAGGATCTGGGTGATGACGACATCATCCACAACATCATCCGCCGCCATCCGCGCACGGGCCGCAAATGCATCTATCTGTGCGAAGGGGTGATCGACCGGCTGGTCGGCTGGGACAAGGCCGAATCCGATGCCATGATCGCCTTCCTGGAACGCCATGTCACCAGCCCGCGCTTCGTCTATCGCCATCGCTGGCGGGTGGGCGATCTGGTGATGTGGGACAATTGCGCCTGCCTGCATAAGGCGATCGGCGATTTCGAACTGCCCCTGCGTCGCCATATGCACCGCACCACCCTGGCCAATGCGGGGAAAGCGGCATGACCCATTTCCCGATAGAGCGGGTCGAGACGCATCTGGTAGCAACCCCGCTGACGCCGCCCATCATCCACCCGTTCCTGGGAGCGCGAACGCGCTTCGTCAGCCTGATCGTGCTGGTCCACACCAAGGACGGGCCGACCGGTTTCGGCTATATGACGGGTGAAAGCCCGCGCCAGATGGCCGCCATCGGCCGGATCGTGGAGGATTTGGCCGAACGCATGATCGCCGATGGCAGCGATGCGCGCCACAGCGCCTATTTCTATGAGCGCATGTGGAACTGGACCGTGGACCTGCTGCATGAAGGGGCGGCGACGCTGGCCATATCGGCAATCGACATCGCGCTATGGGACATCAAGGGCAAGGCGGCGGGCGAACCGTTGTGGCGGTTGCTGGGCGGGGCGCGACGCACGGTTCCGGCCTATGCCAGCGAAAGCCTGTGGCGGCATTTCAGCATTGCGGAGTTGGAGGAGGCCGGGGCCGGTCTGGTCGCGCGCGGTTTCGATGCGATGAAGCTGCGCCTGGGCAATCGCCCGATTGCCGAGGATGTGGAACGCGCGGTGGCGCTGCGCCAGGCGGTCGGGCCGGATGTGAAGATTATGACCGATGTGCTCTGGGCCGCGCGCGCGGATGAGGCCATCCGTCTTGCCCGCGCCATGACGGAGTCGGAGGCCAACCTGTTCTGGTTCGAAGAACCGGTGCGCGATGGCGACTGGTCCGGCCTTGCCCGGGTCCGCGATCAGGCCTTGCTGACGGTGGCGGGTGGCGAGCGTGTCTCCTCTCTCGCGCAGGTTCACGACCACCTGATCCGATCCGTCGATCACGCCATCCTGGACGTGCATCATATCGGCGGCATCACGCCCTGGCTGAAGGCCGCAGCCCTGCTGGATATCGCCGATCTGCCGATTTCGGTCCATATCGTGCCGGAGGTGCAGGCCCATCTGGTCGCCAGCCAGCGCACCGGCGCCTGGGTTGAATACATGCCCTGGTGGGATGCGCTGTATGAAGAACCCTTGCGCGCGCAGGATGGACGGCTGACATTGTCCGACAGGCCGGGCCTGGGGCTGGAACCGTCGCGCAAAGCCCTGCGGGAGTTGAAGGCGGACTAGAGCGGTTTTCGACCACTATGAATCGTTCCGACGGAGCGGATTTGGTCGGGTTTCGAGTTGTGAGGACGAAGGACATGCCTGTGCATATTCGAGGACGAACAGCTCGGAAACCGACCAAATCCGCCCGTCCCTTCGGGTTTCCGATTGGCGGATGTCCGGCGGCAAACCGGTCTTGCGCGATGCCCCACATCGCTCGGCGCCCGGCTCACGCGCCGGCCCATCTCGCCAATCGAGAAGCGGAACCGGTTCATATTGGTCGAAACCCGCTCTAACGAAAGCACGATGTCGCCGGACGAGCTGCGTACATTTCTGATCGCCTATGAAGCCGGCAGCCTGCAAAAGGCTGCCGGACAGCTGAACCTGACCCAACCCACCCTGACCCGCCGCATTCAAAGGCTGGAGGATGTGCTGGGCGTCAGCCTGTTCCTGCGTGGCCCGGCCGGGCTGACCCCCACCGATTACGGCCATGCCCTGGCCCGCCGCGCCCGCCTGATCGTGGAGGAGATGGAGCTGGCACGGCGGGAGATGGGGCGCATCCGCGCCGCCATCGGCGGCTCGGTCGCCTTCGGGGTCAGCCCCGGCGTCGCGGTAGGCCTGCTGCCGCCTGCACTGGAAAGGCTGGCAACCGCCCTGCCCGATCTGCATCTGACTATTGTGGAGGGTGTATCGGAAAGCCTGATCGATCAGGTGCTGGAACGCCGCATCGATTTCGCGGTCTGCACCGCGCCGCTTAACCCGGCCGGCGATCTGGCGGTGGAGGAGCTGGGCAGCGATCCAATCGTGGTGGCCGTGGCGGAAAACCATTCGCTGCTGGCGCAGCAGCCCGCGCCGCTGGCCGCCACGCTGGAATATCCATGGGTTACGCCGACCTTCCGCGGGGCGGTGCGCCATTGGGTGGAAACGCGCTTTCTGGAAGCGGGGCTGACGCCGCCGGTCGCCCGGATCGAAACCTCTTCCATGCTGTTGCTGAAACGCCTTCTGGCGGATGGCAGGCACCTGTCCTATCTGCCGGCCAAGCTGGTGGAGATGGAATTTCCGGGCGTCGTGGCCCTGCCCTGCGCCCCGTCCATGCTGTTGCGGCGCCGGATCGCGCTGATCCGGCTGGACCGCCGCGAACTGGCCCCCGCCGCCCGCCGGGTGGTGGCGGAGTTGCAGGCCAGCGCGACCGCCCCGGCGGTCAGACTTTCCGGTCTTTGACGAAACGCAGCGCCAGCGGCGACATCGGCATGATGATGAACAGGCGCACGATATGGAAGGTCGTGACCATGGTCACGCCAAGCCCCATCGCCTGCGCCGTCAGCGACATTTCGGTCACGCTGCCAGGAGCGGCCGCCAGTACCATGGTTGCGACCGGAAGTCCGTCGATCGATGCGATCATCCAGGCCAGGGCGGAACAGGCGGCAATGCTGATCAGCGTGACCAGGGCGGAGGCGACGACGAAGCGCGGCGCGCCGCGCAGCAATTCCCTGTCGAAGCTGAGACCGAGCGACAGGCCCAGCATCAATTGACCGGCAAAGATAACGACACGGGGAAATTCCACCGGGCTGTCGACGCATAATGCGATCACGGAGGCCATGGCGAGCGGCCCCAGGAAGAAGGGGCTGACCATCCGGACCCGACGCGCCACGATCCCTGCCCCGGCTGTCAGGATGATGGCGGGCAGCGTCATCCAGCCGATGATGAACAAATCATGGCGCTGGGTGGCGATATTGATGATCGGAACCCCGGCCAGTTGCAGCGATGCCGGTACGATCAGCACCACCAGCGCGATGCGCAGCCCCTGCACCAGCCCGACCAGCGGGCCATTGCCGCCGCCCTGTTCGGCCAGCTGCGCCATTTCCATCGGCCCGCAGGGCACGCAGGCAAAAAAGGACGATGCCTTGTCCGCCCGACCGATGCGGAACATCAGCGGGGCCAGGCCGATGGCAAGGGCCGCACTGCCCAGGGTGATCGCCAGCATTTCCGGGATCAGCCCGGACACCGCCAGCACGCCATCCATGGTCAGTTGCAGGCCGACCGCCGTCGCCACGATGGTCTGCCCCGCGATCCGGGTCTGTCGC